>TARA_R110001606_G_scaffold98154_3_pt1 | contig 35475 bp, 29 predicted proteins | sample TARA_R110001606 | Tara Oceans TARA_R110001606 (sample SAMEA4398315) | marine metagenome | biome: Polar Biome; feature: [SRF] surface water layer (ENVO:00010504); material: water (ENVO:00002006), including particulate matter (ENVO:01000060) such as... | depth 5 m
CTTGTCTAAAAGAGGTTTAGTTACCTCATTCCTGAGCAGGTAAAAGGCTTTCGGGTTCGCCCGAAAGCTTTTTTGTTTTCAGTCTCACCAAGTAGACGTCAGCAGGTTCCTGCTGAACGAGGATCAAGCGGAAAATCTGGGGGAGTGCCCTTTAAACCCAATATCCCAAGTGGTCATAAAAAAGCAAAAGATCCAAGCGGGACGCATTGAACCAATTTTGCTTTTTTATTTAACCACAACCGAAACATTCGATCCGGCAGAAATATCCGTTACTTTTTCAGTTTGTGCCGCTGCTGGCTGGCTTCAGAACCTTGTTGATGGAATTTGTGCCGACAGCCCGGCCTTGTTTCACGCCTTCGTCGCAGGCGTCTCGGTAGTGAATGCCGCCGTAAAGCCTTGAAATGGCCGCTTCGGCTGCAGCCTCGTAAAACGAATTGAAATCCCTTTCCGGTAATCCGAAATACACCTCCGAGTCGTCTCTAAAAGCGAAATTATCGCCGAGAAGTGTTGTGAGCACAACTGAAGAGGCTGCAGACACTACGCTGTGCCCGCTGGTGTATTCAGGAAAGGGAGGCGTTTGGAGAATTGGTCGCCATTCGGAGTCGATGTACTTGTTGATCATGGTTTCAGGCCTGATCCTGTCACTTCGGTATTTTTCATCCCAGCAGCTTATGAAAGCGTCGTGCAGGGTAGTGCCCACCATGGCATGCACAAAAATGGTGGAGTCGAAGGGAATATCTGCCTTTTCACAAGCGATACCGGCAATACCCATCCAGTGGCCGCCAGGGGAGATCTTCTTTAATCCGATGGCCATGTGGCCTGAATAGGTCACGGCAAAGGGGTTGCAGTCCCAAAAGCTGGCGATAAGCTTCTGCTCAGGCGTCAGGTTCTTCACAACGTCATACACCTCCATTGTTTGCTTAAAAAACGAGCTGGCGGTGTCGAGGCTGAAAGGAGCAGGGGCTGTTGGTACAAACTGGTCGTACGACTCGAGAAAGAACGGTCTGATGGTTTTCCATTGCGGCTCGATGGCCGACATGTATTCAGGAGGTGTGGGGTACCACCGACCTTCCTCTTTGCTTGGCGTGTACCTGGTATAGGTGCTCAGCTTATTGTACCCGTCGCTTTTGGCATACCGAATGATTTGGTCTGCTATTTCAATGGCGTACTTCTTGTTGGCTTCAACAGAACGAGATGAAAGCTTGTATTGCTCTTTGAACTGTGTTTCCAGCTGCTCCTGATTGGTTTTTAGCAGGTAGCCCGACGGCATGATCTTTTTCCCCACCTCCAGCATGGCATAGGTGGCGGCAAAAGCCAGGTCAAAGCCTTTTGCGGAGTAGGTCGCATGAACGCCCGGGTTTACTTTGAAGTTTGGGCCAATTTGAGGAATGTCGCAACCACTGGAGCTAGCTGTGTAGTAAGCGCCCAGCATTGCATAAGCATAAAACCGGCTGGCAGCAGGTGGGTTAGCCACATCGTGAAGCATCACCTCCGACAGGTGGAAGGCGTTCTCGGCGAACACTTTGGCCGCTTCCGTATTGCTCAGGCTGGTCTGCGCCGAGCCCGTAAATTGCATTGCGCCCAGCAAAACACCCAGTATAACAGTCTTTCTCATCACTTATTCAATTTATACGCTTCGATACCCACATTATTCACACCCACGAGCAGGAACTGCTCACCAGCCACGTCTATCACGTCGAGTGATTTGGTATCTCCAGTGAACCTGAAGCCAGATTTTGACTGTGATACATATTTGAAATGTCCCTTTCCGTCACCTTCATACAGTTGGCCAAAATTGGCATCTATAACCCCCATGCGAATGCGAATAGAGCTTTGGTTACCTGCAACGACCAGGTCCATGTTGCCATCATTATTGTAGTCGACCAGCGTCATTGCATAAACAGGAGCGAACTGTGCCTCATCTGGTAAGGCGTGAGGAATGAGTTTGCCATCTTTATTTTCCAGGTACATTGTTCTCAGTTCAGTTGCCTTCAGCTCTTTGGCATCCTTTAAGTCAGCTTTTGAGAAGATGGTGCTCAGCCTGGCATCAGCGTAGGAAGAATAGTCGGTATACTTGCTTCGCATAGCGTAAATCTGATCAAGCAGTTCGTCTCTGCTGGCAAATGGAACCGACTCCCCTTTAATGTAGTAGTTGAGGATGGGATCCACCGACCCATTGTTGTCAAAGTCCTTGTAAACAAGGCTGATGGGTTCTTTTTCGCTGGCATGAAGCTGAGTATTTAGCCCGAAGTTGCCCACCACAATATCCATATCTCCATCCTTGTCGAAGTCATGAACAACCATTTTGCTCCACAGGCCTGAAATTGACTTGTCGAAATACTGGCTTGTTGACCGCTCCAGCGACTTTCCCTGCTTATTAATGAATACTTCAATGGCCATGAATTCACCGACTACGACGAGGTCATCCCATTTGTCGCCATTCAAATCCATCCAGGAAGCATCGGTGACCATACCAATAGTACCGAGCTCTTTGGCTTTAGCAGCCGTTACGTCCACAAACTTGCCGTTTCCTTTGTTCTCAAGGAAAAAGCTTTGAGGCACTTCGGGATACCTGCCGGGAATTACCCTTCCACCCAGCACAAGATCCATGTCGCCATCTTTGTCAAAGTCGGCATAGGAGATGCATGATTTACTAACGAGCATGTCAGGCAAGGCATCGATCGCTTTGGTGAAGTTTCCTTTCCCATCGTTTAGGTAAAGCCTGTCTTGCGTCGCTTTATCTTTCTGACTATAGTCGTTGTAGCCACCACTAACGAGGTAAAGGTCGAGGTCTCCGTCCTTGTCGGCATCAAAGAAGCTGGCACCGGCGTCTGTATACTGCAGGTCGGACTGCGTTACCGGAAAGTTGCCGGGCTCGAACGAACCAGTGGCCGATTGAATGAACAGCATGCCGGGGTTCCACTGTGCGCCGCCCACGAATATATCTTCTCTGCCATCGCCATTCACATCACCCGTCGTCATGATCGGGCCGCAGTTGGTGAGCATCGTCATCAGGAGTGGCTGCCGCTTGAAGTCGTTGAAACCATACTCGAGGTGTTCATAATAGACAGGGCATTCTACCCTTGAAAAGTTAGTTGGCTCAAACGATGCTCTGGCAGAAGCAAACAGGTAAGCCTTTTCACTGAATGTTTCCTCTACTGTAATAGTTTGATTGGCAGCAATGCCTGAAAGCTTTTGCTCAGCACCACTCAGCCACGTCACTTTGATTGAGTCTATTTTGTTCTGTTGCCCAAGTCCGACATGAAGCCTGCCGGTAACGGACGACTGAAAGCCTCTGGTGGGCATCTGCTCAAAATATTGTACCTGTCCGCCTGCATACACATGTACTTTTGCACCGTAGCCCCTTGAGTTTTTTGAAAGGCCTTTCAGTGTAATGTCGAGGTAGTTGCGGTCGGGATGTCGTTGTTGGGTTTGATTTCTATAGATGGAAACGGCATTGTTTTGATTGTTGACGATCAGGTCAATATCTCCATCATTGTCAAGGTCAGCATAGGCAGCGCCGCTGGAAAAGCCTGGATTGGCAAAGCCCCAGTCGTTGCTCATGTCCGTGAACGTCAGATCGCCATTATTCTTGTAGATATAGTTATGAACGGGGGTGGACGTCATGGTGGAGACCAGGTGAAAGGTGTCGGCAGGCTGTTTTTCTCTGGCCATATCAAAGAAGTAGTCGCCCTTGTATTTCAGGAAGTCACGGTTGGTGTAGTCACGGAAATAGCCATTGCTGATGAACAGGTCTTTCCAGCCGTCGTTGTCGTAGTCGGCAAAGAGGGGTGACCAGCTCCAGTCGGTGTTGGAAATGCCGGAAAACTGCCCAATCTCACTATAGGTTCCATCGGTGTTGTTCAGATGGAGCATGTTGCGCATGTTCTGAAAATAGAAGCCGTTGATTACCAGCAGGGCAAAATGCTCGTAATTTTCCGGCCCGTAAAGCAGCTTTTGTCGCTTATTGTCTTCCGGCAGCATGTCGAGCGTGTAAATGTCGGGCCAGCCGTCGTTGTTGATATCGCTGATGTCGCAGCCCATGGAGAAGTAGGAGATGTGCTGCATGTAGTTGGTCATCTCATCAGTAAATGTGCCGTCGCCATTGTTGATGTAGAGGTAGTCTGGCTCTACATAGTCGTTGGACACGTAGATGTCCTGAAAGCCATCCTGGTTCACGTCTGCTATGTTGACGCCTAATCCGAAACCAAGTGGGTTGCCTTTGATACCTGCTGCGGCGCTGATGTCGACAAAGTGTCCGTTGTCGTTCCTGTAAAGCTTGTCGCCAGCGTAGGGATCACGTGTTTCTTTTGCCTTGGCAAACTCAAACTCACGGATCACAGTAATGTTGTGATTGAGCAGGTACATGTCCAGATCACCATCGTTGTCGATATCAAAAAAGGCTGAGTGGGTGCTGTGCGACGGATCATCCAAGCCGTATTCTGCCGCCTTTTCTGTGAAGGTCAGGTCTTTGTTATTGATGAAGAGTTTATTCCTTCTGGTATCGGGCGCTGTTTTACCTGAAAGGCATACATAGATGTCGAGCCATCCATCTCCGTTAATGTCGACCATGTTAGCCCCTGTTTTCCACCCCTCGCTCACGGCGGTGCCTGATGACTTCGTGATATCTTTATAGCTGAAATTGCCCTGGTTGAGGTAAAGTTGATTTTCTACCATATTACCAATGAGGTATACATCGTCCAAGCCATCGTTGTTGATGTCGCCAATGGCCACGCCGCCGCCGTTGTAGAAGTATTCGTAGGTGAGCACGTTGGCAGTAGGGCTCTCCGTCAATATGTTCTTGAATGTAATCCCAGTTTTAGTTGTGGGCATCAGCTCAAAAAGCGGTCCTTTTTGTTGACCAAAGGACAATGTGCTTATGAAAGACAGGGCTATTATTATATTAACAATCAAATAATTATTGATCGAAATAGCGCTGAATTGATTCAATATGTATCTACGGGCGTCCATCAGGGAAGAAGTAAAAATCCAACATCACAATTCGTAAGGGTTCAATTCTCAAATATGGCTGCATTTTGTCAAATGCGGGTCAGAGATTTGGATATTTCTTCGATCCAAACCAAACACAAGTTAATGTTTATAAAAAGCATTTGGTAGTGCTCAAAGTGTTTTTTAAGTAGTGTCGCCGCACCGGAGAGCCGGAGGCATATTTCACTGGTGTTGAAAGATTTGGCTGGGCCTTCCTTTATTTAGCTTTATGTTCGTTTTTCAATACTTTAGCGACCGAAATAGCGATTATTATGAAATTTTTAAATCAACTGTTGCTCTTGTTTGTCGTGTGCGCTGGCGTGGCAGTTACCTCCTGCAAAAAAAAGAAGACGGAAGTTGCCTGGGTGCAGGATTTCTCCATCATTGGCTCTCAGTCGTCGCCAAGGGCCGCTGACCTTAATCTGGATGGAGTGTTGGATATTGTGATGGGTGCCGGGAAGAACGAATACCAAAAATCAGAATTTGGTGTGATGGCGCTGGACGGAAAAACCGGTGAGTTGCTTTGGAGACAAGAAACCACTGACCAGGTGTTTGGTTCGGCGACACTCTACGACGTGAACGGTGACCAGGTGCCGGATGTGTTTATTGGTGGGAGGTCGCCCCATTTAAGGGCGCTGGACGGAAAAACAGGTGAGGTTATCTGGGCCTATAATCATGAGTTGTACCAGCAGGATTCCATCCTTCAGTATGCCCGTTTCAATTTTTACAATAGTGTGCTGGTGCCTGACCAAAATGGGGACGGACTCAAGGACTTGCTGATTGTGAATGGCGGAAATTCCAAAGTTGAGCCATTTTCCACCAGCAACCGATTTCCTGGCGTACTGATGCTGATGGATACCAAAACCGGTGAGATTTTGGCATCGGATACAATGCCTGATGGCAAAGAGTCGTATATGTCGCCTATTGCTTTTCAGCAGCCGGGCAGTGATGACGTTACGGTACTGTTCGGAACAGGAGGGGAGACGATCTCAGGCAGTCTGTACGCAACTACTCTGGCTGATTTAAAAGGCCGCCAGCTCGCTAAAGCCAAAGTGCTGGCTACGGAAAATGACCACGGTTTCATTGCACCGCCTTCTGTGGCTGATATCACTGGTGATGGCTTTTATGACATCGTGGCTATTTCACATGCTAGTAGCATTTTTGCCATCGACGGGAAAACTAAAAAGCCTATTTGGACAAAAAAGATTGAAGACTCAGAGTCGAGCAACAGCTTTGCTGTGGGCTATTTTACTGACGACAACGTGCCCGACTTTTTTACCTTTGTGAGCAGGGGTGCCTGGCCCGAAAATACCGGTTCAGTACAAGTGATGCTTGACGGAAAAACAGGAGAGATCGTCTACATGGCCGAAATGGGCTGCACTGGTTTCTCTTCGCCCGTTGTTTACGATCTAAACGCTGATGGGATAGACGAGGTGATCATTAGCATCAACGAGTTCGATTGTGCAGAGGGCTTTGTGAACAAGAAATCGAGCGAGATACTTACAAAACTGGTGGCCATCAATTTTACAGACAAATCAGTCATTCCCATCGACCAGCTCAATGGGTTCAAGAACATTTTCTCAACGCCCTATATCGGTGACATGGACAATGATGGCTACCTCGATATTGTTCATTGTCAGTACTTCAATCCCACCTCTGACCTGATGGTTTTTCTTGGCATGAAGATCAAGCGTATATCGACGGGTATCGAAATGGAAAAACCAGTACGGTGGGGAGCTTATATGGGCTCCAACGGCGATGGGGTGTTTTGAGTTTGGCAGGCTGAAATCTGAATTCTAATGAATTCTAAATCCACCCAAATTTTATCTGAATTTCTTCACTATTCTGATCAGCGGAGTTGAAATATTAAAATGATTTTTCTAGGTTTGAGTGTTAAAATTGCTGCCTTTCTGATATAAGAGCTTGTAGTTTGTTGACCAGATCAGCTACGGAATTTTTTATTTTAAGACTTGGTCACGTCGACCAAGAATTGGTTCCCAGTGATGGGATCCCTTGAATATTATTTTTGTTATTATTTTTTCTGATACATGAGTGAGCAACTACGGAGCTACAGATGTCCATTTTGTTCTTCAGCACTTTCCCGTTATAGTTTGTCGAGTGATAACGACTCTCTAGAAGGCGACTTGATAAAATGCAGTACCTGCCACGTCCAAATCCCGGTCGTTAACGGCATCGTCTATTTTACGGAATCAGACAATGATGTCTACCTCAATGATGATTCTTGTTTTGATCGTGTTAAAGACGTTATTATTGAAAAAAGGCCTGACTACAGAAACTTCATGCGAGTCAAACAGTGGAGAAAAACACTCGACCCTTACTCTGCCTTTCAACCATTTAATGAGTCTTCAAGATCAATATATCCCTTCTTACATCTGATAAGTGCCAACTTAAAGGCTGGCGATGTAATCATTGATACTTGGTGCCGTACAGGTTGGAGTTCGCTCTTTTTAGCTGGGCTGTTTCCCAATCAAAAAGTGATATCTATATGGGAAGGAAACAAGGACACTCTTGGCTATCAGGGGTTTGATTTTTGGCTCGGCAAAACGGTGAGACCTACAAATTTGGAAATTGTTTTTCACGACTTAAACAAGCCTCTCCCGTTTCAGAGCGATACAGCCAGCTTCATTTACGGTCTAGACACACTTCATAGGTACGACCAGAAAGTTTTAGTACCTGAACTACTCAGGGTTCTTAAAGATGACGGTATTCTCATTTTTCCTCATATTCATCTGACCAACTCGGAGCCAGAGCCTTTCTTCGAAAGAGGTGAAAGGCAGCTTCATGGAATGGCTTACGAGTCGTATTTTAGTAAAGTTCTTGCAGGCAGAGGTCATAAGGCTTTCGTTCTGTCCGAGCCTGAAATGTTTTCCCTGGCTCAACCCACAAGCATTGTCAGTGACCCTGGCACCAGAGACTACAATGCAATGATCGCAATATTGCCCGACAAACTTACTGGTGAGAAGCTGAGGCCATTTGACTACAAAAAATACAGTGCCGACGAGCTTCGAATGCTGGTCAATCCTTTCTTTGTGTATGATCTTTCGAACCAGGCCGTTACTCTTGATCGAGAGCATCTAAATGGAATGGTTGGACACATGATGGATCGGCACCCCGTTTATATTGAAAAGGTGCAATCGACGCATGGTTTCAAACTAACTGAAGAGCAAGCTAGAATTATATACCTCTCGCAGCATGGTTACTCGGTGATTCAACTGATTGAAAAATTTGAATTTGACAGATCAGAGATATTCGTGGCTATCGACGAGCTTATAGAAAAGGACATATTACAAGTACTTCCAATTTCTGAGCAGGCAGTGTTGTTGCAGCAATATCATTCGAAGCAGACGGTCAACACGCTCCATTCTGATCATACGATAGCTCATTTGTTGTCTCGAGCCAGCTTAATGTACAGTGATCAACCAGTGATAATAAATAGCCAGGATGATAGTGAAATAAGCTTTGAAGAAGCGAATGCGCTTACTGAAGCTATTCAGGCTAGACTGAGGGCGGCTGGTCTTAAAAAAGGCAGCTTGATATGTATTTCTTCAAAACCCCACTTTGAGGCAATCTTGGTGTATTGGGCCGCCACAGGAATGGGGCTAAAGGTGAGTATAATTAACTCCAGCCTGCCACTACATATTAAGGAAGATATACTAACGGAGGCCCCTCCAAGTCTTGTTTTTGCTGACACAGAGTTACGGCTGCGTTTAGAAACCCAGGTGGTGGTTTTTGATAACGGGGAAATAGATATCCCTTCTTTATTCTCAAACTGGCTGCAAGATGATTTCGAAGTTGCTCACTCAGCTAATGAGGAGTTGAAGCCAGATGATGTGGCTACCATTCTTTATACTTCTGGCAGCACGGCGAAACCCAAAGGGATAGAACTCGTTAATAGCGCCTTATACGAGAGTGGCAAACTTTTAGCGGAATCATATCATTGGAAATCTTCAGATCGTATTTTAATGTCGGCTGAATTGGATTCTATGAGTGGCCTCCGAAACGTCTGCATTGCACCATTGTTTGCAGGAGTAACCATTGTGATTCCTAAGACTAGCAGCAACAATACTGTTCTAAGCTTAATGGATGAAATCCAAAAGCATGAAGTCACTATATTAACAGCAACTCCGGCGTTGATTAGTCAAATCCTGAAAATAGGAATGCGTGCTAAAGCCCAAATTTCTAGTGTATCCAGAATTATATGCACTGGCGCCAGTCTGCCCCCTACTTTGATTCAAGAATTCCATGACATGTTTGCTATCCCAATTTACAATTACTATGGACTGACTGAAACCACGGGGTTTTGCTTAGGGGAGCCAATTGATAAGGAGCAGGGAAAGGAAGGCTCAATAGGAATTGAGATAGATGCAATCGCTCAAATAGTGGATGACCACAATGACCTTGTGGTGCCAGGAGAGACAGGAAACCTTCGAATCTACTCAGACAGGCACATGAAAGGCTATCTGACCAGAGGTGAATCAAACTTAGTTCTTAAAGATGGGTGGCTCTATACTGGTGACCTTGCCATGAGAGATCGTGATGGCTACTATTACCTCAAAGGAAGAAAACGAGACATGATAAAGAATGAAAGTGGAGAGATCGTGTATTTCAAAGAAGTAGAGGAGTGTTTGTCAAAATACGAAGGAATACAGGATGCACTTGTTGGCAGCATGTCAGATAAAGGGCAAGAATATTTGGTGGCTTTTTACATGGTCACCGACCAAATAACTCAAAAACCAACGGATCAGGAATTAAAACTACATCTTTCAAATCAGTTGGGGAAAGGTAAAGTTCCAAGGACAATTATTGAAGTTGAACAGTTTATTTTGAACCAACGGGGAAAAATTGATAAAAAGGAAATGATGGCAACTCTTAATGCTGGACACCATGCAAGTTGAAAGTTTCAAAGACTTTATTGAAGCGCTTGCTGAAGAAAGTATCTCAAAAAAAGTTTTTTTAAAATCGAACGCTTCTGAATATACCTACGGGAACCTGCTGACCAGGGTAAAGCGGATCACTGCTGCTGTTAAAAATTGTGGTATATCACAAGGAGATAACGTGGTGGTCTCTTTATCTGACGACTTCGAAATGATTACTTGCTTCCTTGCGCTTGTAGCCAACGGGATAACGGCAGTTCTTATAGATCCCGATGCGAAAAAGGAAAGAGTAAAAAAAATTCTAAGCACCGTGTCAGTTGACGGATGGATTTGCAGCAAAGAAAATGCAGATGCCTGGGAACTTCCTGAAACAAGCCTGGCCTTTTCGGTGGAAGCCCAGACCGGATCTTCGAGTAAACTGCTTAGCAAGCTCTTGAAAAAAGAAGTTAGTGTGCAAAAAAACACTTTTGAATTCTATTTGAAAGACACCAAGGAGTTTGATGACTTTCAAATTGTGAGTGGTAACGAAATCGCCTACATCATTTTTACATCTGGTTCAACAGGTAATCCAAAAGGGGTTCCAATCTCTCATGGGAATATACTTTCCCATCTCAAGACTCTGTCAAAACAGTATGAGCTAAGCCAAAGCTCAGTGATAATGAATATTTTGCCTCTCTATCATGTCGATGGCTTGGTTCAGGGGCCCGTGTTGGCCGCCTACAATCAGGTTTCGTTAATAAGGCCCTTCAAGTTTGAAATTGCTAAAATACCTCATTTACTGGACGCTGTCTACAAATTTAAAGTTTCACATTTTGTTACCGTCCCCACAATGCTTGTCCTCATCAACAAGTATTCAGAGGGGTATGAGAAAAGCTTTGAAACCAGCGAATTTAAGTATTTGATATCATCTGCAGCAGCCCTAGAAAGTGAACTCTGGAATGACACCGTTGAAAGATTTAAGGTTAGACTCATAAATGTATATGGACTGACTGAAACTGTTGCGGGAGGCTTGTTCGCTGGTCCCGCTCCGGATAGCTTGGTCGTAGGATCTATTGGTAAACCAGTAGATTGCCAGGCAGCAATCTTTGATGAAGATGGGAAAGAATTAGGAGAAAATGTGACCGGAGAACTAGGTTTAAAAGGCGATAATGTATTTAAGTCCTATTTAAACCCGGATGAAAATAATTTTCACCAGGGGTTCTTCATGACTGGCGATTTGGCATTTCGTGACCCGCTTGGTATTTATTATATCAAGGGTCGCTTGAAGAATGTCATCATAAAAGGAGGCATCAATGTGTACCCCGAAGAAGTCATTGAGACTCTCAATCAACACCCCGATATCCTTGAGGCACACGTGTTTGGTCAGAATGACCCTATTTGGGGAGAAAAGATTTGTGCAGCGGTGGTGCTTGAGGCAAACAGAAAGTTGAGCCCCATTGACATCGTTGGTTATTGCCAGATGCACTTAGAGTCAGAAAAACTGCCGTCCGCCATCTATTTTGTAGAGAGCCTTCCAAAAGGCCTCTCAGGAAAAGTTCAGATTGATGAGTTAAGAAAGACTATAGCCATGAACTCTGCGGATGATAATGGCAAATCGGATTCGATTCGTGCGGACATTAGAAAATTGGCAGTTAAGGCTTTTAATACTCAAATTGAAGACAGTGATTTTGGCAAGCATTCGAGCAACATAGTGGGATGGGACTCCCTGGCGCATTTGTCGTTAGCAACAAGTGTAGAGGACTATTTTAAGATACAGTTGTCTACTAAAGACATTTTGGGGATATCAACACTTAATGCCCTCGAAGCAATAGTGCAAACCAAAGTCAGCAATCAATGACCTCTCCACCTATCAAGGTCTGGATACTGACGTTTGCAATCGCCCTTCTGAGCTTGATTTTTTCGAAAGAGTATTTCACTCATTTGGAGAATGAATATTTTGATTTGCAGTTACGTAACACTTTCAAAAAAAAGAAAAGTGTCTCCACCGACCCTATTAGAATCGTCCTTATCGGCAGCTCTCTGATTCACCAGGGACTAAATGACGCTGAGGAAATAGAAGAGAACTTGAAGGAAAGATACAATGCGGAGTTTTCCATTGTAAAAATTTATCGTAGAGGTGGGAGTGTAAGTGACTTCTATCGCAATGAAAATTTGGCAAACGAAATCATAGCATTTAAGCCGCAATACTTATTTATCCAGGAGTCTTTGATCACCTTTTATGAAGAGGAAAAATTCACGCTCGGCAAGAGAATAAGCACCCGAGCATTGAGAGAACTATTTCAAAAAGACAGAGAAAAGTCAAATATAATTTTTCCTCCTAACGATAATGAACTGCAAATAAACACGGGCGATAGCCTAAGGTTAGAGGATAAGATCCGGGAAACGGAAGGTTCAAAGGTTGTTGAAGGGGTCATGAAAGATGGCTTGGAAAAATTCCTGCGTCGGATGACAAAAAATAATATCAAACTGGTGGCGATTAACATACCTTACCCCAATAAACTAGAAAATGTAATGGATTCTCTTAGAAATTCAAACGCTTATAAAGATCTGGTTGAATGGTACAAGGGTGATTTTGGCTTTGATTTTCTGGACATTGATATAGACATGCCGTTCAGTTATTACTTTGACCTTGCTCATATGAATCCGAAAGGAGAGGAGATATATACCGACTGGTTCATTGATCAGGTAGGGGAGCAAGTGATGCATTTTGCAAGTGCCAAAAATCAGAAGTAGCAGTGGAAGAACTATCAATCATTCTTATTGCCACTCTGCCCGCCCTACTTGGTTGCTGGCTTTTGCCCGAAAACTATCAGATAAAGGCCGTTGGTTTAGTTAGCTTTTTTTTGTTAGCATATCTTGATGCTGTTTCGTTGGCTGTTCTGTTAGCTACAAGCATTTTTACATACTACACCCTACACAGGCTCACAAAAGAAAAAGTTGCGATACTTGTCATCGGTACAATACTAGCTGTCATATTCTTACTTTTCAAAGTTGATTTCGCTTCTTCACATAGCTTTATTCGAAACAGAGCCCTTCCCCTGGGAATGTCCTACTACATTTTCAGGCAGTTGCACTTCTGCCTTGAAACCTATAAGGGCAATATTAGGGATGTAAAGTTTGCCAACTTTATGTCCTATTTACTCTTCTTTCCTGTGTTTTTGGTCGGGCCAATCAACAGATATCCCGAATGGGAACGTGAAATCCGTCGTAGAAGATGGGATACGGATGTCTTTTCTTCCGGTCTGGAGCGAATTTTATACGGATATGTAAAAATAGTGTTACTTGGTAACTACTTTGTTTCCAATGGCTTGTATAAATATATTTTTAACCTGGGAGAGGAACATAAATGGCTCGCCAGCTATCTGGATTGCCTTCGATATGCTGCCAACTCCTATTTTCAGTTTGCAGGCTATTCTGATATAGCCATTGGTATTTCACTATTAATGGGGATAAGAATCGTTGAAAATTTTAACTTCCCATTCCTTGCAACAAACATCAATGACTTTTGGAAAAGGTGGCATATATCTTTGTCACAGTGGTGTAGGGACTACATCTTTCTGCCAATAGCTTCATATACCAGAATGCCGGTTGTTGCTATTGTGTCGTCGATGTTGGTTCTTGGTCTTTGGCACGAAGTCTCTATGAGATACGTTACTTGGGGGATTTTCCATGGGCTTGGAATAGCGGTCTGGCAAGCATTCGACAAAAAATTTCAGTTTGATTTCAAGAATAGGTCTACGCAAATGCTGTGGAGAGGTGCGTCTGTGATTCTTACTTTCAATTTTGTAGTGATTAGTTTTGCCTGGATCAAAGAAGACTCTTTTTCCGAAGCATTGGAGGTATTTAAAGCTTTGTTATTTATAGCTTAGGTATGTATTCATTTTTGGTAAAGTACGTAGGGAAAAAAGCAGCCAATTGGTTGATCATCTTGTGGTATGTCTTGTTGATCTTACTTGTTTACAATTTCTTTAATGTGCGTGAAGGTGAAATGAGATATCTGGACTTCTAGGAAGCAGTCCGGGAGGACAGCCCTGGGTTGCTACTAAGTGAAATGACTGGTCAAGCAAAGGGGCATGTTGGAAATTTAAAATACTGGGCACGGAGAAATTTGAACACGCAATATTGTCGGCGTCTCGCTTTCAATTATTAAATCTCTAGCTTTGCAGCCGAATTAACAGAGGGCAGCAATGAAGCGCATCAATGAATACAGGAAACTGTTTAATGCTGAGGCAGATACAGACCTTAAACAACTAAAAACCACTTACAGGAACCTGGTGAAAGAGTGGCATCCTGATAAGTTTCTGCAGGATGATGAAAAAGCTGCCGAGGCAAAGCAGAAGAGTTTACAAATCATCGACGCTTATCATTTTTTGGTGAGCATTGCGCCCGAAACCAAAGAAGCCAATTTGGCTGAGTACACTATCACCACAACTGAATCCGGCATCGTCGATTTCAAGCTCAAGGGATTGGTACTTGAAGTAACCTTTTTAGATGGTACCACCTATGAGTATTTTGGTGTGACAAAGCACGTGTATCAGGGCCTGATCAACTCCGACAAGCCCTACAGGTTTGGCAAGCGAAATATTTTCAACTCTTTTCTTTACAGAAATTCAAAAAGGGACTTGGAGCCAGCTTAAATTTCTCTGCTCTTGAAGTTCCGGTGCGGGTTGGTAAGGTGGGCTATTGAGGTGTGTCTTTTTGAAATGGTTAATGAATCGCTCGAAAGGCTTTAACCCATGCCTAATCTCTAACTGCAGCGGTAATTTTTTTTCGGAAATTTCTCCCAAGGGTAACATAAGTATTGTTATAGTAAATATCCCTATAATTCAATATTTGTCAGACTGGTATTTGATCGTTAATTTATTGAGCTAAATCAATCAATTAACCCATTATCTACACAGTTATGAGAAAACTAATCACCGCCTTATTAACCGTTGTTTTATTCATTTGGAGTTGCGAGCCAAATGAGAATGTGCCCCAAACCGTGGAGTTCAACCCTACGCTAAAGGACAAGCTAACCAGGGTGGACCCATCATCGGTTGAAAACAGAAACGGCAGAACCGCCGGCATTGAACAATGGATTGCCAGCGTCAATGAAACGATTGCCTCTCAGGGCCTAGCCATACAAAAAATGGAATTTCTTGGGGCTGAGCAGGCTGGAAACACTGTGTTTTTTGCCAACAATGGTAATAAACAACTATCGTCTGACTTCGTGCCGAACGACCCACGCAACGGCACAGGGATTGATGTTCCTTATGTTATCGACGGCACAGAATTAGGTACATCGTCCGGGATGTCTGAATTTGAAACCTATAGTGCAACGGTGGCTGCTATGGAAACGTGGGGCAATGTCACCTGCTCATCCGGGCTGGAGATTCCGAATTTGGGTGTCGCTCCCTTTGATATAGGCTACGTTCAGTACCTGCTTGGCTTTGGTGGAATTGCGGGGTATTTTCCAGGCACTGTGGTTCATGGAGGTATCCTTCCGGGAGCATTTTTTGATGCAGTTTCGCCTGGCGGAGCGAGTTCAATTTTAGGCGTGACATTTACCTTTGTATGGCTTGACGACCTTGACGCAGACGGAAAATCTGATGTAGCCATCAAAGAAATCTACATTAACGATGTATTCAACTGGCAGGATGCACCCGATGATGTGCTTGGCAATGGCATATATGACCTGGAAACAGTGATTCTTCATGAAGCAGGCCATGCCTTGAGCCAGGCCCATTTTGGCAAGGCATTTGCGAGTGGAAACGGAAAGCTGCACTTTGCGCCTGCAGCTCTGATGAATGCCGGATATAGTGTTGCCCGACGAAATATATCGGGAACTGACAATGCCGGCCATTGCAGCAACTGGTCAAATTGGCCAAATAACTAGGATATATCCATAAAATAAGAATAAAGGCCTCCACCCAGGGGCCTTTATTGTTTTTCACCGGTGTCGTTGGCGCTTGCGTGATAGTGGTATTTCGACTACAGATAACTTCCTTTGGTTCTACGTTGGAGCGAGCCTGTCGTCAACCGCTAACTTGCCTCTCCAAGCTTTAGTCGCTTGTGGTAATAGATGTAGGACAATGCCTCAACCCCAAATATCACCACCATCATCAGCATGGCAGGATCAAAGCCACCAACGGCAATGCCTGAATAGGTAGCGCCTATGAGGTCGAAAGTCAGCCCGGCATATGCCCATTCTTTGACCCTTGGGAATCCAGGTATAAAAAGGGCAATTACACCAAGTGCTTTGGCCACCCCGAGAAAGGGAATAATATATTCAGGATAGCCCAGTTGGCCTGAGACCATTTCAACAGCATCCGGCACAGAAATAATGTCGGGGATAGCGGAAAACATCATGAAGCCGCCAAACAGGCCGGTGAATACCCAATAGAGGATGTTGATCCTTTTCATAATAGTTGGTTTAAGTGATAACACAAAGATAGCGCCTGTTAGCCCAACTGTCGCTGCGTGATAACGCCATTTTAGTGGGGCGTTTGCGGCATGGGATGCCAGGAACTGAGCTCTTGGTATTCGCTATTTACTCTTGCTTTTGCTACCGCATTCTCTTTTGCTCTAAATTTTCCTATTTTGTTGAACGGAATTCATGCCAACCTACTTCAACCAAACTATGAAAACCCTTTTTGTCTATTTACTTATAGCTTCGGCCCTTGGGCTGGCCGCACTTAGCTTTTTTCAAAGCAAAAGAATTAAGAACCTCCGGGAGATTCAGAAGAACTACGAGGCTTTGACAGAGAACTTCGCTGAGTTAAGCAAGAACTACAAAAGCACGCTTTTGAAATACCAGGAAATTAAAACGTCACTTGACCAGACCACAATGAGCCTTGACTCCATTAGCCAGCGGCTTGACAGTGTAAACAGGCAAAGCACACTACTGATTGCCTCTGCACACTCCAATATCGTGGAGATCATTCAGGAGGTGGACACCCTTGAGTTGGACGATGTGGAAACGATAAGAAGTCTCAGAACGCTTCTCAATGAAAAATAATTGGATATGAGATATTTAGCCATCTTGTTTTTCATGATTAGTTATAGTGTGGAAAGCTGGGGTCAGGTAAAAGTGTTTACTTCGCACGATACAAAAATGACGTTGTATCGGGGCGACACAGTGGCCATAGAGGCCGACACTGCTTCTTTGCTGAGCTCCAGTGTGATATATCAGATCAATGAGCTTACCTATAAGTATGAAGCGTTACTTCAACGATACAATACGAACATTGGTGTAAACAAACGCTTGCTTGCGCAACTCACCACGACCAAGGAATCGCTGGAGAAGCTGCTGGACAATAACACCGAGGGTAACGTTCAAATTGGAGCGTTAAATGAAGTGGTTGCCAGGCTTACGACCCTGTCAGTCAGCCTTAACGATACCAATAAAAACCTCGAAGCAAATACAACCGACCTGGATGCGATGATTCAGGAGTTAAAAGAACAAAACAGGGAGTTGAAGCGGCAGATTAACAGGATGGGCTTAGATAAATTTAAAGACAGGTTGTTGTTTGGCACCATTGGGGCCGCCATATTAAGTGTTGTTTGGTTGGTGGCAGGCTAGATGGGGGTAAACTTACCTTTAACACCAAATTCAAGATAACTCCCCACGATGTGGCAGGCATAATTGACTGAAATCTGGTACTTTAGCACCAACACGTAGCATTGTTTTCACAAACACCCTCCTGAATGAAAAAGATCGCTTTTGTCTTCCTGTGCTGTTTAACAGGTGTCACCTTCGGCAAAGCCCAAAGTACAAACCAATATTTCCTTTTCATAGGCACCTATGCCACTGAGGCCGGCCCCAACGGCATCCATACTTATCGGCTCGATAGTGAAGCTGGCACTTTGAGAAAGGTGCAGTCGGTTACCGAGCTGGGAAATGCTTCCTTTCTAGCCGTGAGCGACGACCAGTCCAATCTGTATGCGGTAAGTGGCTCCAAGGTGAATGCCTACACCTTGAACTCCAGCACAGGTCAGCTATCATTCCTCAATAGTGTTCCTTCCTCCGGATCTTGTTACGTCTCAGTTGCTCCTGGTGGCAAAGCTGTTTTTGTAGGCAACTACGGCGGCGGCAATACGGAAGCTGTTCGCACCAATGCCGATGGATCGTTCGACGAGGCAAGTGTGCAGCTTCTTCAACACCAGGGGAGCAGCGTGAACAAAGAAAGGCAGGAAGCACCCCATGTGCATGCCACGGTACTGTCCCCCGATGGGCGCTACCTGATGGTACCCGACCTGGGAACGGACAGGGTGTACCAGTACGAGCTGAGTACCACATCAGGCGAAATACTGAAACCAGGTTCGAAGCCATGGTTGTCGGTGCCCAAAGGTGCCGGGCCAAGGCACCTTGTGTTCCATCCCAATGGCAAGTATGCCTATCTGATATTGGAATTGCATGGTGCGGTAATGGTTCTCGACTATGCTGAAGGTATGCTAAAGGAAAAGCAGATCATCAGTATGGTAGACAAAGGCTTCAAAGGCCGTCTGTCAGGAGCTGATATTCATGTGTCGCCCGATGGGAAGTTCTTGTATGCTTCGAACCGGGGCGACGCCAACGAAATAGCGATTTACTCGATTGATCAGAAGGGAAAACTCACAAGGATAGGCCGCCAACCGGTAATGGGTAAAACGCCAAGGAATTTCGCTATCGACCCGTCAGGCAGGTTTCTGCTGGTAGCCAACCAGGATACGAATGAGGTGATCGTGTTCCGGCGAGATGAAACCACAGGTGTTTTGACTGCCACAGGCCAAAGCATTGCTGTCGACAAACCCGTTTGCCTGAAATTCGCTCCGATTCAACAAGGGCCTGAAGAAAAACTGGTGGCTGAGGCGGTTGAGCGTTTCCGCCAGGTCATGACCGACCCCGAAAGCGACGTGCTGGCTTCCCTTGCCAGCGATGACCTGGAGTACGTACACTCAAGCGGCACCGTCAGAGACAAGCAGGGCTTCATTGACGAATTCATGAAGCGCTGGACCAACTTCAGTAAAGTAGACATACTAAACCAAACGATCAAAATATCCGGCGACAATGCCATTGTCAGGCACAGGCTGGTGGCCGATTCCAACAACCCCGGCTATCCTTCAAAGGTGGACATCATCATTTTGATGGTGTGGAGAAAGGAGGGCGGCCAATGGAAAATGCTGGCGAGACAAGCCGCCAAAATACCTGAATAGGCAGTTTAACAGCATTGAGGGGAGCCTTATTATTGAAACCCTCCAAGGGTTATCTTTGAATCGATCTCCATTTCTGGGGATTGTCTGGTAAAAAAAAACGGTAAATAGTTCATGCGAGCCGGTAATAAAAAAACAAAAGGTCCAAGCCTATCCCGGCCGGGCGGGACGCATTGAACCAGTTTTGTTTTTTTATTAGTCGCCTAAGTATTCACGTCCCTGTACCAACCTGCTTGACCTTTCGCTTTTAGCTAGCCTCTCGTCAGTAAGCCTTGACGATCTTCCAGACCTTTCCGTCTGCTTTGGTAATAATATACATCTCTTTTTCGACACGGTCGTAGCCAATGCGCAAATGCTGACGCTTGATGCCTGTCAGTTCCTGCATGGTTGTTTCCTTTCCGTTTTTGGAAACCGAGAGTTGGTAAATCGTTGAATCGCTGAGCTGTGGATTGATATTGACAAAGAACAACTTGCCGTTTACAATGTCACCGAACACATACTTATCTTTTAGCGCAGCTAAGTTTCCCTCGTACACATAGCCACCGCTGATGGCATTGCCCGTTTCATGGTCGTATTGGGCAAACGGACCTTTGTACAATGCTTTGTCTGTGGTGCTGAGTTCGTAAACTGCCTTGAGATTTTTGATTGTATTGATGCCGTAATTGCCCTCCCGTACCGGCCAGCCATAGTCGCCACCGGCTAGTACAATATTCAACTCTTCAATATTGGCCTCCCCGATGTCGGTGACGAACATCCTATGGTCGTCGGTTTCGTCCCAAGCCATGCGGTGGGGGTTACGGAATCCGTAAGCATATATTTCCCTGACCACGCCATCGCCAGTATCCTGTGAGAAAGGGTTGCCTGCTGGTATCCCGTATTTACCGTTGTTGCTGTTGCTGCCAGCGGGGTCAATCCTCATAATGCTCCCCAGGAACGATTGAGGGTGATGACCCAGCTCCGGGTGGTGGATGTTGTTGGAGCCACCGTCGCCATAGCCAAAGTAGAGCAGGCCATAGTCGGGGTGGGTTTTTTCCAACCCAGGGATGAATCCGACGTCCTGCATGCCATGGGCAAAGGTAGGGGCATGCACCCGCAGTAACTCTCTGTAGGTTCCTGAGAAAACTGTGTCCGTTGGATTGTTGGCCTTCCACTCACCAACGATCCACTGCGCCACCGACCGAAGTGGGTCGGAAATGACGTAGTCGGCTGGCTGGCCCTTATAGGCTTCGGCATGGCTGATATAGAGCAGGCCATTGCTTTGGAAGTCCGGGTGAAAATCGAAGGCGCCAAGGCCGGTGGCGATACCGGGGCCACTTTGGAAGTCGGGAAGCTCGTTTCTGAGATCTATAAATACAGTCGCCTTTCCATCTTTGATGCGATAGATGACGCCGTGCTGGTCGCTGGCAAATATGGCACCATCGCCAATGGGAGAGGTGCGCAGCGTGACCACGCCGAGGTCGGAAGATTCACCCAAAGCTGGTAGCCGAACGACCTCTTCCAGTTCTATACTGATGCTTGATGGTTGAGGCGCACTTACGAGCTGCCCTGAGAGTCCTGCTTCGTTACTCTGTTGCGCCACATCCAAAGGGGGAATGTCGAACAGCTCAGTTTGCTCCTTGAGGTAGGCCACAATAGCGCTGATATCGTCTTCCGGCAACCATTCAAAAGGTGGCATTACCAGCTTATACTTTTGCTTTAGTAATGAAAATCTAATATCCTGTGAATCAATGTATTTTGATGGGTTTTTGATGAAGTCAATAAGCTGTTGCTCTGCCACCACTGAAGTCACACCCCCAAGCGGTGGGCCTATGCCGTCATCCTGTAGCCCGTGGCACGACATGCAGTGTTTGGTAAACAAGTCTTTGCCCTTAGCCAGGGTAGCCTCATCAGGCTGTGAGTTACAGCTAATAATGGCGAGGGCGAAACCAATGGGGAGTGCGAGGGTAAGCAGCAGACGTTTAGACATGGAGTGAAGATAGCAATCGTCCTCCAAATATATTGTCACGTGGTCAACCCGCCTTGTAAAATGTTACATAAGGCCTGGCAAGTCGGCTGACATCGAAGACACCTTTTTCGAGTCCATTTCATTGAATACCATCTGTAACAACCGATAATCGTATGATTATTAAGTCGTTACCATCAAAATACCGATAAATAGGGATTGCAAGGGTGTGAAAATTTGCTGAAATTCATCGTCTTATCAACCACCTACTGCAATGACCGGACTTGTCGTGCTCGATGTCTTCATCAGCCTGATATTCATTTTTTTGTTGTACAGTCTTTTTGCTACCACCATTGTGGAGTCTGTCACCTCTTCTTTTGGTTCCAGGGGCAAAAACCTTCTCGCAGGTATTGACAGGATGCTTTCGGATGATGGAAACACCAATAGGTTCAACTACACTTTTCTCAATCTCTTTATTGCCTTTCGTGGCAACGGCTTCACGGAAGCGTTCTACAAGCATCCGTCTATCAAATTTCTGGCACAGAAGGGCTTGGTTAGCCTGGCAACCAGCAGGCCTTCTTACATCGCACCCGAGAGGTTCAGCGCTGCCATGATCGACCTGTTGAGAAGTGGCGATTACGACGACGAAGGAGAAAATATTAGTGCCTCGCTCGGCATCATTCCCCGGTTTGACCTGAAAGAGTTGCAAGGCCGGATCGATCAGCTCGAAAGCGATATCAGCCAGCTTGACGCAAAAAAGGATCTGTTTGAATTCGAGGCGTTTTCTGAGGAGTTGGCCTACCTCAAAGGCGATCTTCAAAAGAAAGCCAATCGCAGTAGTGCTGAAATTCTCCAACCCTTTACCATCGATAAAGAAACCAACTACCAGCTGAAATCGCTTTGGTACGATGCCGCCAATGACATTGACAAATTCAGGGCATTGATAGAGAAATGGTACAACGAGCAAATGGATCGAATTGTCGGCTGGTATAAGCGTAAGGTGACTTTCCTGACCTTCCTGGTCGGACTCGGCCTGGCGATTGCATTTAAAGTCGACACGATTCAAATTGCCTCAGACCTGTCGAAGAACGAAGACATGAGGGCAATGTTTGTTGCGGGGGCCACTGAGTTTCTGGCCCAGCACCCCGACGGTGTCGATGCGGAGACTTTTACAAAGCAAAAGCAGTACATGGACTCCGTAAAAAGCGAAATTGCGAAATACAATGCTGTGTTGAGCAGCCAAAAAGAAGAAACCGACACCTGGCCCGGATTTGGCTACCTCATTACAGCCTTTGCTATTTCGCTGGGTGGCCCCTTTTGGTTCGACCTGCTGAACAAGCTGGTGAAAATAAGAAGCTCCCTGCAAATGCCGGTGGCAGCGAAGGAAGACCCCAGGAAGACAGGAGCGGTGGAAACTAAAGCAGTTGGGTAATGGGAAAGATCAAAGGAACCGTCACTCAGCTGGTGAATGTAAGGCTGGATAAGCCGACCGTCAGGGCAAAAAGGGCACCGGCGTTGCCTGTCGGAACCGTGGTAGAGATTTCGCATGCCATCAGAGGTGAGATGTATAAGGAAGTTGACATGTGGTACGTACTTTCCAACCAAACCTTTGTGTGGAGCGGCGCCATCAACGCCAGTTCCGAAACACCATTTATAGAGAAAAAGCTGATCATTACTGCCGATGATATTGGCGTGGTGGACGACATTGATATGGGTGCTAAAGTAGCGTTGAGGTATGGTAGGATCAACTCCATAGCCGTGTTCGTTAACCGACCCGGAGATACCAGCGGCGACTACCTCAAAGCTTGGCACGACTTCTTGCGCAGTTATGAACGGGTAGGTGAGAGCCGTAAGCTGTACGATACCACCCATGTGGGGCTGCACTTCACCATCACCTCAGGAGAGCCTGTCTCTAACCCGCAGGGAGTTGACAACCTGCTCAATGGCAAATACTTTCGCAAATACACCGACTTCGATACTGACTACGAGCGGGAGGCTTTTGTTGATCAGATCAAGGCTGAACTCGATGCTCAGTACGAGAAATTCAAGACGGTGTTCAAGCGCAAACCTGATCATTTGACGTCGCATCACGATATACTGACGTTCAACAAGCCTCTTTTCCGGCATATGCAGGAGTGGTCACAGAAGAACTACGTTCCTCTCAGAACGCACAAATTCCTGCCCTCTTCGAAGAGGTTTTGGTATGATACATTGGTCATCACCGATATTGACCTGCCTTCGATTGATAAAATGAATGCCTGGGAGGAAGAGTTTGGGTCGAAGGTAGAAGGGGCTCAACATACTATTGTTGACCACTATGGGCCGCTTCCGCCTTTCGCAGTGATCAACTACCTGAGCCAGGTGAAAAAGAAACAAGAGAAGCTGACGGAATGGTTGTATGATTTCCTTGTCAGTAAAGACGCAGAAAGAGAGATCGTTATTCATCTTCTCAAAACTACTTTGCGGCGACAGAGGGACCTGGTGCGGCATTACAAAGATCTGGATACTTCTTACCCAGGCATCAATATCAAGCATTTCGATGGTAGAGTAGCGGAATACCTGTCGCTGGAGAAAGGCAGCCCTTGGAAGTCTGATCCCAGTTTGGCATTGAGCCCTGTGGTGGTAAGGCAGGTTATAACAGCATAGACGAAGTACTGTTGGTAGGAAATACTGAGGCCAGATCGGACGGAACATGTTTTTATTATTTAATCTAATAACCCATGGCAGAACAATTTATAGGGACTGTAAAGACGCTTTGGAGCACTAATCATCGGGATATGAAGCTCCTGGAGCCCTTTGGATATGTTGATCCGGCAGGCAAGGAGTGGATCGTGCCCGCAGGGAGCTTTTTAAATGGAGCAACCATCCCGGTTGCCTTTTGGAGCATCATTGGCTCGCCATATGTTGGTGCTTTCCGGCGGGCCTCCGTTGTGCACGATTATTATGTAGGGGAAGGCGCTAACCCTGATGTTAATGCTGCCGATCGAAAGAAGGCAGACAAAATGTTTTTTCGTGCCTGTAAGTTTGATGGCTGCTCGAACCGTGAGGCTTCTGTTTTGTACATGGGCGTAAGGGTGGGTACCTGGTACGCAGGTCAGTTTCCGTCTAAAAAGAAGTCGATTTTTAAACCTAAAGTTTCGAGCATGATGAAGAGCTCCGCAGATATTGTGTTGAAAAATAAGTTCGACCGCTTGTTTTTTAACCTCGAAGACAAGTTGGATACGATTGGCATCGATGAACTGGAAAGCAAAGTGGATGCGCTCATGTAGATAGCCTTTTCGGTTGAGCAGAAAAGCCAGTGAGCGGCAGATATAGTTTTTTTAATACGTTATATTTATAATAGCTATCCTTATTTTTTATGAGTTTCAAGAGACAAGAACAACGCTTCATGCGCTGGGTAATGGTTCTACTCATTGGTATTCTTAGCCAGCAAAGTGTGTGGGGACAGGACAGGAAGATCGACCGGGACAAGCTTGGTAAGATATTCAAAGCCAATTCCGCACAGCTAAGAGAGGCAACCTTTCAGCAGCAAGAAGCTGTGCCAGAGATCAACATTGTTGAAGACGGTGAAATCACCCTGCGGCAAAACCAGCTAAAAGCGGTACGCTTTGGCGACAGAGTGGAAGTAGCAAGTGCGGAAGCCAGGGAGGTACTCCAGCAGCAGGAAACACGGCCATTTTTCTCTACCGGCGATACAACCATATCTCCAGAACAGTTGATACCAGAAGTGTTTGTGCTGCCGGGCCAAACTGAAAGCCAGGACGTCAGGTACTATATCTTTTTCACCTCGGCGCTACCTCTACAGTACGACTTTTCTCAAAACGCCTTTTTTGGCAGCATCAATTTCATTTTGTTGCCTGAATCGGGTGATGGTCATTTACCTACGATCGACCCTGTCTTCATTGAACCAGCCTCCCTGCAAATAGGTGGCATTAGCCCCGGTTGGATAGAGATTGATCACCTCAACCTACCCTCATCAAGTATCAAGCTCACAGCTACCGACAACTTAAAGGATTCGGCGGAGCTGAGGCTCCGTACCCGGCTGAACCCCGATGGCTACATCACCAAAGTGGGGGTGAAGTCGCCACTTACTATCAAAGCCCGCAAGAAGTTTGCACAAGGGTATGGCATACAAGAGGTGCCCGTTGAAGTGATATTGAAAGGGATAGGAAGCGGCAGCGCTGAGATCAGGTTCTCGTTTGAAGAGGGAGCAGGCACACTGTCTGAAGAGAGCTTTGTGCTGAGCAACAACGAAACAAAAACCGTATACATCCGCTCCGAGGGTGACGGGCCGGTGAAGCTGGCCGCCTTCTCCACCGGCTTTAGCTCCAACCTGGAGGGATTTCAGTACGACTTTCCTTACACCTTTTTGCTTTTCACGCTTATAGGCGGCCTCATTGGCGCCAGCGTCAAATACCTCAAGAGCGACAGCAAGTTTTCCTGGAAGTCGTTCAGTGGCGGTGTGCTGGTTGGCTTGCTTGCCGTTGGGCTTTGGTATGTGTTAGGCATCAATATCCTCAGCATCTCCCTCGACGACGTGTACAACGAAGGCTCAGTACTGCTTATCAGTGCCGTTGGTGCCTGGGGTGTGGGGTTGAAGTGGGGGTGACTTCGTTTACCGACGCTAACCCCTTGTTCACCGACTTCTTTCCGGTCGTGGCCGTTTTGCTGTAGCCAGGGTCATTTTTCTGCCGTTACTTTCAGAAAAACTTAAGCAAATGGATACACGAAACACATCTCCGGAAAACGCCCAAAGGGCTTCCCCAAAGTCAAATCGCCCGCTTGCCGGCGTGATACTAATAGTGATTGGCTCAGTGCTGCTGGCCAAACAGATGCACCTCGACGTGCCCCGCTGGATCTTCTCCTGGGAAATGATCCTGATCGGCGTAGGATTGTTCATTGGCGCTCGCAGGTCGTTTCAGCCGGGTGGATGGATAGTGCCTATTGTTATTGGAACCATCTTTCTTGTTCAGGATGAATTACTTGGTTATGAGTATCGTCACGCTTTTTGGCCGGTAATTATCATAGGCGCTGGTATCTATATGATACTGAGGCCAAAACGAAACCGGTGGGAGAGAGGATTAACGACTGAAAACTCTTCCGATGACTTTATCGACTCATCTGTGGTTTTCGGCGGTGTGAAAAAAAAGATAATCACTAAGAACTTTCAGGGAGGAAGAATTGACAACATATTCGGCGGCACTGATCTTGACCTCATGCAGGCCGACTTTACAGGCACCATTGTGATTGATGTCAACGTAGCTTTTGGCGGCATCAAGCTGGTAGTACCCCCGCAATGGAACATCAGGAACGAGGCCACGGCCATTTTGGGAGGCATCGACGACAAGCGACCAATAGTGCAGGCCGATGACAACAGCAAAGTCCTGATACTGAAGGGCACAGTGATGTTCGGTGGACTGGATATTAAGAGCTACTAGTGATGGAATGGTACTTGTCAAAAATCGTCTTTGAGATTTGCGCAGGAGATCGGCCGCAGTTTGATGAAACACTGCGGCTGATACAGGCCGATAGTGATGAAGAGGCTTTTATGAAAGCCCGCACGCTTGGGATGAGTGAAGAAGATACTTTTGTCAATGTGCACCAGCAAACTGTGAAATGGAAGTTCATTGACGTATGCGACGTGATTCCGGTGGACGAGTTAAAGGATGGTGTCGAATTATTTTCACAAATTCACGAACCGGAAGAGAGCAGCGCCTATATTCATTATGTGCATCAAAAATCGGCTTTGCTTCAGATGATGCATAGTCCCGTCTTGTAATATGACCAAACCACTCGTTTCCTACACCGCCATCGCCCTGAGCTATATCGCCTGGTGGGTACTTTGGATAGCCGTTCAAGGCTACGCCATGGTACATGTCGGCTTCGATTGGGATACCGCCCTGACCGATGCTTCCATCACCCAATTGATCTATGCTGTGGCAGGTTACACCATGAACACCTCTATGCAGGCTTATCAACCGGGCAGAAGGACGGCAATATTTGTGCTTATGCGAGCAATTGTGTTAAGCGTTATTTGCCTTTTCGCTCAACAATTCATCCTTGAACAGGTCAATGCCAAAACCCCTGGCTATGAAGCGTTTCTTGGGAATACGCTGGCGGTTCGGGGTACGGTTGGCTTGCTCACGATGATGCTGGTGGCGATACTTACCTGGTTTTGGGTGTATGTTACTGAAAGGACAGAAACAGAACAACGGAAGGAGGATGCCATGAAGCTCTCCCGTGAGGCAGAACTCAGTCAGCTTCGCCAGCAATTGCAGCCCCACTTTCTGTTCAACAGCCTCAATTCTATCAGCGCACTGGTAGTCACACGCCCCGAGGAAGCCCGCAGCATGATTCAGCAGCTATCTGATTTTCTGCGGGGCACCGTCAAAAAAGAAGACGGTAAGCTGGTGACGCTGGAAGAAGAGATGAAGCATTTACAGCTTTACCTCGATATCGAAAAAGTGAGGTTTGGTCATAGGCTACGAGTAGAAATTTTAAAAAATGATGATTGCATGGCCCACAAACTTCCTTCGCTGCTGTTGCAGCCAATAGTGGAGAACGCCATTAAATTCGGGCTGTATGACACGGTAGGAGAAATCACCGTTTCCGTGAAGGCCGCCATGCAGGGTACAATGCTGCAAATTGAAATAAAGAACCCTTTCGATCCTGAAACGTCAGTCACTGCCAGAGGAACTGGCTTTGGATTGTCGTCGGTAAAACGCAGACTGTACCTGCTTTATCATAGAAACGATTTGCTTCTCACCTCACAGCAGGGAGGAGAATTTACCACCACTATCAAAATTCCGCCATCGATATGACCAAAGTGATATTAATAGATGACGAGCCGCTGGCCCGCAGCATGGTAAAGGAATACCTCAGCGCTTATGCCGACATTGCCATTGTTGACGAATGCAACGACGGGTTTGAAGGCGTAAAAGCGATTGCGCAACACAAGCCTGACCTTATTTTTCTCGACATTCAGATGCCAAAAATCAATGGCTTTGAAATGCTCGAACTGGTAGAGAATCCTCCAGCGGTCATTTTCACCACTGCCTTCGACGAGTATGCCATTCAGGCTTTCGAGCAACATGCGCTGGATTACCTGCTCAAGCCCTTCAGCAAAGAGCGGTTCGACAAGGCGATTCAAAAATGGAGAGGCCAGCAGGGAGGTGCACAGCAGGGCACTACAGAACTGCTCGAAAATACCTCGTTGCCCGAAGAGCGGCTGCGCATTGTGGTTAAGAAAGGCAGTAACATTGTGATTCTCCCCATTCAGACTGTGCACTATCTGGAAGCGTACGACGACTATGTGAAAATCCACACGAAAGAGGGGTTTTATCTGAAAAAGAAGACCATGGGTCACTTCGAAAAAGTGCTTGACCCTAAGCAGTTTGTGCGAATCCATCGCTCTTACCTGATGAATCTGCAGGAACTTACCCGCATTGAGCCCGCCGAAAAAGACAGCCATCTGGCGCTTTTAAGAAGCGGCACCCGCATTCCGCTGAGCCAGAGTGGCTATGCCAAGCTGAAGGAGGTGCTGGGGATTTGAGGTGTTGAGGGAGATAGGGCAAGCCAAAAACCAGATCTACATGCGACTGTAAAAGAAATAAATGTGATTGTGTATATTCGATAGGTCAATTTGCTTGAATTGCTATTAGTCAAAACGATCAAAGCCTGATAAAGACTCAACCAGTACACAAACCAAAAACATTTACCATGCCCAAACACAGCGTAAAACTCAATTTGCCTTCCACTGAGATTGGAAGTTCCGACGTAATCATTGATGTGACCCAGGACGGTGGCAAGCTAGGCACCTTAAAGATATCAAAAGGAGGACTTGACTGGACACCAAGGTATGCGAAAATCATCTCTCTGAACTGGACTCAATTTGACAAACTTCTTCAGGACAATACAAAGAAATAAGGAAAGACAGTCACTGCTGAATAGCCATGCCAATGTTGCAATTCTTTGTGCCAAAGCCTAACTTAATTCGGGGCTGCGCCTGTGCACCCCGATCATTAAACACTACCTACCATGCTTTTTAAATCATTTCTCCCGCTGGCCATTGGCTGCTGGTTGTTTACCTATACTGTAGCAGCACAGTCAAATAGCGAAAATGGCAATGGCAATTTTGTCGTTGGTCCCGATTATACAATTGACCCAGCACTCACCGACCTCGGCAACCCCAAAGGAAAGTACTTCGAGTTTTCCATGCGGCTGGCCGATAGCAAGATTTTCCCCGGTAATGACGCAACGCTTGACCCAAAAAAGCCAGTAAGAGAAACCCGGCAGGTCTTTGTGTACGTGCCCGCTGCCTATAAAGATGGTACAAAAGCACCGATACTTGTTACTCTGGATGGCCCCAGCCGATTAGACCTTGTGCGCAACGCCCTTGACAACCTCACCATTTCAACAGATGCGGCTCGCAATTTGCCGGCCTTTATCACCATCGCCGTGCAGAATGGGGGAGATGATGCCAAAGGCAGCGAGAGGGGCCTTGAGTACGATACTATGTCGGATCGCTTTGCCCGCTTTATCAACGATGAGGTGCTACCCGCTGTGCTCAGCAACCCAGCCATCAAAGCGGCTTATCCCAACATCGCCTTTACTGCTGACCCCTGGGGGAAAGCCGTGATGGGTTGCAGCTCTGGCGGTGCTGCTGCACTGACCATGGGCTGGTTCAGGCCAGACCTTTTCAGGCGACTGATCACCTATTCCGGCACTTTCGTCGATCAGCAGGACGATGATGCAGCCGAAGAGGCCACCTATCCACTAGGGGCCTGGGAATACCATTCTGGCATGAAGCTCATCGAAACTACCGACAAGAAACCGCTCCGCATTTTTACTCATGTCTCGGAATTCGACCTGCGCTATGACGACGCCGAGGAAACCTACCACAACTGGGTAATGGCCAATAACCGAACTGCCGACGCCCTCAAAACCAAAGGCTACGACTACCGCTATGTTTTCAGCAAAGCCACCAAGCACTGCGACACCAAGGTATATGAAATGACCCTGGCTAATACGCTGGTTTGGATGTGGAAGGGGTACGAGGGAGGTAGTAGGTAAATAGTAAGTGCTAAGTAGTAATGGGTGTGTATGCGGCGAGCTGGTTTGGGAGAAAGTGTGGAGAAAACGCTCTTCAGGAAAAGAATTTTTTAAGCTTGGAAAAACGGCAGTGATATGAGAGTAACTAAAACAGTGCTTATCATTTTTTTTATGCTGGGCGCATGTATTGTCTCATGCCTGACCAGGGATGGCAGTTGTGAATCCGGCCCTCCTCACTTCAGGATAAAGGGGATAGAATCTACTAACATGAGGCTTACCACTTCGGAGCCAAATCCCTGGAGAAAAATTATCGGAAACGAGCAAGTCCTCTGGGATAGCTTTTTTATAAGCTTCAATTTTCAAGCGGATTATATTGCTGCCATTGTGTCGGACTACGGCCAATCTTTAATGGCCCTTGAGTGTGCTGAGCAGGGGTATGCCGGGGACAAGATTGGGGTTGATACTATTTTTGTTCGTACGATGTATGACTACAACGACACTTATGCTGCAGGAGACACCATCAATCAAATCGTTCTGATAAAAGACTGGATCTTTTTCTACGACGATTTTGAGAAATTTGTACCCCTGTCGAACTACATCGTAGACAATCATAATGGTGTTATAGACCAGCAATTTCAGTTTAAATTGTCGGAAGCTCCCGGCAAAGGCGATTCCTTTTCCATTCAGCTATCTTTTATCCTCAACAACGGCGAGGTATTTCAACACACTACAAACCCACTCGTTTTGACGAAATAGATGTTAACTTTTCTTTCCAACCGTCTATCGCCAGTAAATTCATGACTGAAAGGAAGCAGGCCAACTATCCAGGCTCACAAGCAAAAGAGTAGGTTTGCCAGAGCAAACCGCAAAGGTTGTAGATGTGCCGTACCTACGGCACTCGCAGTAAGCCCGATTTTAGTGAGCCGGTGTTACCGGCATATCGTCCCTACGGGACTGGGCGCACAAGGCTTTTCTCGTTCCGCTAGTCAGCTAATCAACTCTTCTCTGTAGTAGCACAAAGATGGTGAGATAGTCAAGCAAAGGCGCAGGTTGGCTGAAGCAAACCGCAAAGTTCTCGATATGGCATACTTAGGGCCTTAGTGCCTTTGTGGCCAAAAGAAAGAGTTTATTCGAAAGGTCACCAAAGTACTCATAGAAAGGCGCAAGTTTGCCGGAGCAAACCGCAAAGTCGTTATATGCTATGCTTCGAGCCTTAGTGCCTTTGTGGCTAAAAGTAAAAGAAAAACGTACAGAACAATACTTCGGAGCGTTCTCAATACCTAGTCAAGTCACTTTGTAGGTCACCAAAACGCATCTCATACGGTACCGCCGTCAATACCTGCATAGTTTTTGCTATTTATCCAGAGGCATTAAAACTTCAAATCATACAATCATGAACAATTCCAAAGTTGACAACTACACAAAATTTGTGCTGACAGTAATAGCCGTCTGTTTAACAGTGTTGACGTTTGAGCAGGTTGAGCTTTTTCCAAAGGCATATGCAGGTGAATCGACCAGTCCAGCAATAATATCAGGTACAAATTATGGTCTCGTCCCTCTCAATGAAGACGGAAGCATCACGGTGAAAATAAGTGCAAGTGATGAATTGGATGTAAACATTGTGGGAATAGATACCAGCGACGAGCTGGATGTAAATATTGACGAGCTAGGAGGTAGCTATGTGTCGAGCGGCGGGCCAATACCGGTAAAAATCAAATAAGCAACTTACTCCAGTAAGCTCAACTCCTGGCTATAACGTACCAATCATGTCCACTTCTTCCTGCTCCACCTCTTTGAGGGTAGCCTTGTGCTTGATGATGTTTCTCCCGAGGTGGAAAATACCCAGAGACGACAAAGCACAGCAGGCCATTACGCCAGCCATGGGAAGAGGAGTGGGGTCGTTGAAAACACTCACCAGCACCGAAGCACCTGCCCCAATGGCCATTTGAATGGCACCCATCAGCGCCGATGCATTGCCTGCATTGGTGTGGAAAGGTGCCATGGAGAGGGCTGAGGAATTGGGGAATATAAAGCCCTGGCAGCATAAAAAGATAAACACAAGGGCGGTAACACTGTAGAAGTCCGCCAGGCCAAGGAAACTCAGGGCTACCAATCCCATTCCGGCGGCGGCCTGAAAAGACAGTCCCACTCCAATGATCTGTTCGCTGGAGTATTTCTTGAGCATGAGGTTATTGACTTGAGTAGAGCCAATCAACCCCATGGCAATAACTGCGAACACCCAGCTGAACTGACCTTCCGTGAGCTGGAACACTTCCATGTACACATGGGGGGCACCACTGATGTAGGCATACAGGCCAGCTGCAGCCACTGCACCCGTAAAGGCGAATGTAGTGAACTGGGCATATCGGAATACGCTGGCAAAGTTTCGCAGGATAGGCCTGGGCATCAGTGAAAAGGAAGGGTTAGGCTTTTTACTTTCCGGTAACAACCAATAGACTCCCACCAGAACGCCAATGGCCACCACAACAAGGGCGACAAAGACATAACGCCAGCCAAACACTGAAGTAATGAGGCCACCGCCTGTTGGGGCAATAATAGGGGAGACCGCCACCACCAGCATCAGCGACGAAAAGACCTTGGCGTTTTCTTTTGCTTCGAACAAGTCACGTACCATAGCACGGGCAGCCACCATACCAACACAGCCGCCCAATGCCTGCAAAAACCTGCCAGCAATCAATACCTCTACCGAACCTGCCATCGCACAACCAACGGAAGCCACCAGATACAGGCTCAGTCCGAAGTAGAGAGGGTTTTTGCGTCCAAACCTCTCCAGCAAAGGGCCGTAGAGCAATTGCCCGGCCGAAATACCCACAAAGAAGCTGGACAGCGATAGCATGACCTGATCCACGCTGGTGTTCAGGCCTTTGGCAATACCCGAAAAAGCTGGCAGGTACATGTCCACTGAAAAGGGGCCGATGGCGGTAAGCAGCCCCAGGATGAAGATCAGAGAGATTTTACTTTTAGGACGGTGGTTGGTCATGGGGCAGTTGGGTCGAACCTTGCGGCTTCACAAAGCTCTTTTGCCCAAAGGTAGGCATGGAAATTCTTTCCTGGTAAGGGTTTATCCAACAACGGTTTATATGTCTGAACAATCTACAGTGGGCAGGGCTTATTGAACAACTTCATCAGGATTGTTTGGGTGCCACGGGCTATTCTTTTTTTGCGCAAAAATCCAGTCCATCAAACCAGGAGTTTCCCTTACCTGCTTCCAGATGTCGTGGCCACGGTCGGGGTACTCGGTGTAGCGAGGGGAACCACCAGCATTCTTCACCGCCTGAATGATGTGCTGAGAGCCTGATACAGGCACATTGACATCAGTTCGACCATGGAAGGCCCACACCGGTACATCCACAATTTGTTGAGCAAACTGTGGATCGCCCTCACCGGAAACAGGTACAGCCGCTGCGAACAAATCAGGACGGGTGCTGATAAAGTGCCAGGTGCCATAGCCGCCAAGCGAACTCCCCATAACGTAGCGCCTCTTTTCATCGATGTCAAATTCCTTTTCCAGCGCTGCCATGGCTTCAAATACCAGCGTGTCGATAGACTTATAGGCAGGTATGCCTCCCCAGCTATGCATGGGAGGGCATTGGGGGACAAAAAGAAATGCCTGGTACTTTTCCCTTCTGGTGTAGTCAGAAAGCATTTGTGCTGCCAATGATCCATCAAACTGCCTGGTGTTGTCCGTTCCCCATCCAGCGCCACCATGCAAGCAAACGACCATCGGAAATTTCTTCCCCGGCTCATAATCGAGAGGTTTCAGAAACCTGTACTGCAACGTTTCACCTTTGCTGCTGGTGTAGGAGCGAAACTCGTAAGGATCCGCCATTTTTTTGGCGGCCGGGGTGGCGTGAGTGTTATAGTAGCCTTGCTTGACTATCATGAACCCAAAAAGCAGGAGAAAAAACACCCCCATAAAACTGAGGAAAGCATATATGTCTGCGATCGATTTCCTGCTCTCTGTGCTTACCTGTTCTTCTATTAGCAGGCTGCGCTCCTCCATAAATTGCCTGATGAACAATACCCAAACGAGCCCTCCGGCAATGGTTGCCCACTCCGCCAGCTTTTGGACAAAGATACTAGTGGAAGAATTGTTGCCCGAAAGCAACATCCAGGTGAGGGAAATGAGTAAGATCACGTTCACAATGCCCATCCCGATACCGGCGCTCCTGAGGAGAGGCTTTTTTCGTGCATCAGGAGTCAGAAGACCTGCAGCGTGAAGAAGTCCGGCTAAAAGCAACAGATAAAGAACTGGGTTATAAAAATCCTGCAATTGCCTGGCTCGTAATATGGCTGTTAAGACAATGACTTGTAGCAACACCATGATGCTGGATGCCATAGTGCCGAAGAAAGCCAGCCGGTACTGATTTTGGTGATAGTATTTCAAGAGGAACAGGGAGGGAAGCAGGTAAATAGCACACGTAACAAGCAGCCAGCTACCAAATGACGGCAACCAGAACATCTGATAGCCCACCCACATTTGGACACCTGTTTGGAGTATGCCAGCGACAATCGAAAGACCTATAAGGAAGCTTCCAAAAAAATAGAAATCTCGGTTGATGGGAAAAGCTTTCATGGTGTTAAGTGTTTAACGGCCAGTGAATTCAATGAAATATACGAAAGATAACGGTAATGCTTATGGGAAATTGGGGTCCCCGTGATCGCTCGGGCGATCTTTTCAAGGTTATGTTGCCACGCTAATTTTTTTTCCCTTTCGAAACCGACTTATCAAATCAGCGAAGTCATTTCGTAGCGTAATGGATAAACCCACGCCAAGAACCATCGTAGTCTAGAAGATTCCTCCGCAGGGCTACGGAATGGCTGTCACACGGGGCGGCTGTTAGGTCAGACGGTTGAAGGATAACATACTCCGGCGACTCTGTTTCCAATTTCGAAGCGGTATCATCACTTAGCGAAGCTATTTCATAGTAACACGGAGAAATCTTCTTCTTAGTCCCAAGTAGAACTAACCCTCACTACGAAGAACAAACCACAATGCCGTAGAAGACACCGTTCCGGCGTCGGCTCAGGTACCTTACGGAATGAAGTAACAAAAAGGGGGGTAGGCAGGCAATCTTTTGTAGACAAGAAATACTTTTGGGATCCCCCTGTTACCTTTTCCATTCACCGCAGTTATAGCGCCATGAAGCCACATGCTTTGTGTTCATTTCTATTAAGATTGCTTTTAGGATTTAAATATTTTAATTACATTTAGTATTAAAATATTTAAATCATGGGCAAGTATTCAATAGGGGAGTTCGAGGAAATTGTGTTGTTGACCGTGGCGGTGCTTTACGGCAACGCCTACGGTATCACAATCAAAGAAGAAATAGAAACCAGGCTCAAGCGGTCAGTAAGTGTGGGTGCCATGCGTATTGCGCTGAAACGGCTTGAGAAGAAAGG
>TARA_R110001606_G_scaffold3305_4_pt1 | contig 35448 bp, 32 predicted proteins | sample TARA_R110001606 | Tara Oceans TARA_R110001606 (sample SAMEA4398315) | marine metagenome | biome: Polar Biome; feature: [SRF] surface water layer (ENVO:00010504); material: water (ENVO:00002006), including particulate matter (ENVO:01000060) such as... | depth 5 m
GTATATGATCGTTACCAAAATATTTTACATCGGTTTCGCCAAAGTAATTAAAACGAATTGTTGAAGTGTATACATCACGTTCGTAGTCAAAGGTAAGTGTTGCTCGTTCACTAGGCTGTCCGTCGGTAAAAAAGCTGCGTTGTAAATCATCAAATGCAACCGATTCTGGAATGCCGTCCGCTGCGTTTACACCATCAATTTTAGTATCGTTTAAGTTACCCGCAAAAGTAACACCAAAGTTACCGCCTTCTACATCGGTACGATATGATGCAATTATATCAACGCCTTGAGTGGTTGAATCAACTGAGTTCGAGAAGTAGTTAGCTTGTACAGCGCCGGTTGCTTGTAAAGCAGCAACAGCCTCAGAGCTAAACGATACATCGTCAGCCGTTAATAAACTGCCAAGTGTAATACGGTCTTCAATTTCTACGCGGTAAAAATCAACCGTTAACGAAAGTTCGCTTGTGACATCGTAAACAAAACCAGCACTGTAGTTTGTCGATGTCTCAAGCTTTAAGCTATCTACACCTAGTGCACTTGGGAAAGCAGTGCCCGTATTTGCAGTAAATGATTGCGTTAACGTGCCGTCGGATCCTAAGTTAGTAGTAAATGCTGTATAGCCACTTTGCTGCAGCGAAGGGGCCCTAAAGCCAGTAGATACCGCACCACGTACTGCAAAGTCATCGTTAAATTCATAACGCGTTGCTAACTTACCAATTAAGTCATCTCCAGCATCAGAGAAATCTTCATAGCGAAGTGCACCACTGACGTTCCATGCATCAGTAAGCATAGTTTCAACATCTACGTAAAATGCGTAGCTGTTACGGTCGCTCTGATTTGCAGCTTCTGGACGCAAACCGTTATAAGCTTGAAAGCCACATTGTGCAAATTGCTCAGGGTCGTTCACTGATGGATACGATGTATCCATGTTTGCTAAACCACATGCGTACGATGCTTCATCACCAGGTACTATCTGGTAATTTTCTTTACGGTACTCTGCACCAATTGTTACATAGAGTGGTTCGCCGCGACCAATGTCCACAATACCATTTACGTCAAGGTTAATTGTTGTTTGATCGAACCTAAAACCACCTGAGTAACCACCACTTGGGCCTGCATTTGCTGCTATATCAGCATCACTTGCCGTTGGGTTATTAAATAAATACTCCGCCGCGTAAGAAGCGTTTAATGTATTGCGTGATGTAAAGTCATATTGGTTTTCACCATAAACTGCCGATACATCGTAATTCCAATCTGGATTAATATCACCTTTAAAACCTAGCGCAATAGAAATATCCTGTGCTTCGTTATAAATGCGCGGTAAAAAACCATCACTGTATACTTGAGTAACATTTTTAGATGCTTCGTTAAAGTTACGGTAAAAACCGTTACCCAGTGCAGTGCGCTCAGAGTAACCACCAAACGAGTAAAGCTCACCGTCGCCCATTGGCAATGCCATATTATAAAATAACGAGGTAAATTCACTTTCCGAATTACCTTGGCCCCAACGAACGTTGTCAGATAATGTACCTGGCTCTACATCAAGCGATCCACCTGTATCGCGCTCTGCGCGGTTAGTACCATCGGCATCACGATACTCAAGAGATAAATTAATAAAACCGCCTTCTGTGCCCAAATCAAAACCGCGATTTAAACCCGCTGAAATGGTATCGCCATCACCTTCAGCTGTTTCACTATATTGTACATAACCAGTTGTTATACCAGTTGAATCATTCAGTGATAAGTTAATAACCCCAGCAATAGCATCAGAGCCATACTGCGCTGCAGCACCATCGCGTAATACTTCAACGCCTTTGAGTGCCGTAAGTGGAATAGCATTCATATCGGTACCCGCAGCACCTGCACCAACTGTACCATTAAGGCCAAAAATAGATTGATTATGACGGCGCTTACCATTTACTAAAACCAGGGTTTGGTCTGGCTGTAAGCCGCGTAATGTTGCTGGGCGAAATAAATCGGAACCGTCAGAAACTTGTGTACGCGAAAAATTAAACGATGGCGCTGTAGCTTGTAAGCTTTGACCAAGCTCGGTAAAGCCACCTTTGTTTAAATCATCAGCGTCAATTAAATCAATGGGTGACGAAGATTCAGTTGCTGTGCGGTTAGATACCCGTGAACCTAAAACGGAAATTTGTTCTATGTTTTTTTCTGCTTGAACTTGTGCGTCTTCAGCCATGACAGCTGAGCTGGTAAATGCAAGTCCTACGGCGATAGCCAATGTATTTAAACGAAGTATTGTCATGTGTGTTGTTCGACCCTGTTGACTCTTCACCTGTTTACTCGATTGCAGTAATAAACAAGTAAATTCATAAAAGTTATAATTAGTGTAATGCAGCGTCATTTACATAATGACGCCTTGACGAACATCCTAGCAACATACACATATAAAAAGAAACATATTTAACTGCGACAATGGTCGATATATGCAAAAATTAGCTAAATTTTATTCTTTTTCATGTTTTTGATTGAATTTTAAACAAAAAAAAGCATGATTATTCAAATCATGCTGGTTGTTAAAACTATGTTTTCTAGCCTTCTTCTTCCCACAAAGCCAGTTTTTCATCTTCTAGCATCAATGCCATGGATGCAATGCCAGTAAGACTTTCATCTAATCCAGTATACAGTAGTGCAAAGCCTTCACTAAGTACCGCTGGTTCTGGATGCTCTTTGAGCGAATCTGGCCACATCGCAAAAGTGGCTAGTAAATTAAGCGTCGCTTCAAAGTTATCAATAAATAACTGTCCATCTGCCTGATTCTCAACGACCTGTTTATCGGCACTGAGTAAAAAGTTAAAGTCATGCTGCCATACTTCTTGATTCACCATATAAGCAGCTAAATAGCCGACACACCATTGTTGTAGTTGCTCACTCGGCTCTTTAGCATCTTTACCATGAGGGTAAATACTTGCCAGTATATGCTGCTGCGCGACCTGAGCCTCGGTCACATTATCCAGCAGCGTGATCATTGCGTCATGCTCCGCTGAGCTTGTCATTAATCGGGTATAAATAGGGTCATTTTTATCAGCAATATAATTGGCAATTTCTGACTCGCCATAAAATTCCGAGCACGCCAATAACCCACTGATAAAACCAATCACGCTGTCAGTACTCACCACTTTTAGTTCAGGGTGCTGACTTAGATAATCCCTAAGAACCAATTCACTTTTTTCATTAAGCATTATTCACCCTCAAGTTATTATAAAATTCATACCTACACTAACCAACAATTGGCTAATTTAAAAGCAAATTATTACTTAACCTAACTCTGGTTAAATGGTTTTTGCCCTGAGTTAAGGTCGCTCACTCAACACTGGAAAAATACATCGCACACATGTACCTAAACTTACGATAGTCTCAATTTCAATTTTCCCCTGATAATCATTAACCATAGTGTAGACTAATAGTATGCCCGTAGCTGTTAATTGCAGACTGGTTTGCTAATATAGGAGAGATGTAATCTAGTCATAGTTCGTCGCGATCATAGCAACCCTTTTCTTAACATAAATTATGGCGAAACAATTTCAAACACAACAAGCGTCGAGTTGCAGCAAAATGCAAGCATTTTATTTACCTTATACCCCACAGCTAAATTATTAACTGGCTTTTTACAAAAAATTATCGAGCACTTCCTTTTCAAATAACCTGAGATCACTATAAAAATCCCATCACTTATTAAGCCTTATTAATAACCACAATAAATGATGCTAAGTAATAAAATCGAAAGGTTAAAATATCTGTAGCGTGTAATACCAATCGACTTAAATATTTAACCATTCTAGCGAGCTAAATGGTCAGTAACTTAACACTATTGGTATAAATCTTTCGAGGTTAAGTTTACAGCAGTATATTTTTTGCTGATACAGTGCCTGTGCAATGTGGTTGTATCACTAAATAATTGATAAAAAATTAAAAAACGCGCAGCTCAAAATTTCTGCCTAGAACAAATTGGTTTTTCATTACTTACATGGATTTAGAGAAAAGCCGATAACAGAATGCGCTAGCTTTACTTAGTTTTTATTTAGTCTACTAAGTTATCATGCTAATGCCGCGATTGAAGCGCCCCTAGATAGAGCTAATTTGAATCATGAAAGATCAACACTCCCTAGTAAGAAATCAGGTATGTTTTCCAATCAAAACTAGCTAATGCTTGCGTCAAATTAATATCAACATTTTTATCAGTTAATAAAACTTGTAAATTATCTACTGAGCATGCACTAAATAAAATTTTCCTGACTATGTAAAGTAGCTGATTTATTTCGTTAAGCTTAGCTTCTTTTATGCCATTTAAGTCATTACAGCTCATCAATAAAGTACATATTCGACTATCATAACCCCACAATTTCATTACATAAGCAGAGACACTTTGATAATGAGCTAAATCATCCGTGTTGATACCTTCATCATAGCTTTGCGCTAGACTTTGATCCCCGCAAAGCAAAATAACCTTACCGACAAAGCTAAGTATTGCGACAGAAAAAAGTAATTCTTGGTTTTTTCGATTAAACCCAGCATGCTCAGCAAATGTTTTTACACAGCCTGCGTAATTAGACGCTATTTCAAGCTGTCTTTCGTGCACACGAGTAGGTAATACATTACCTACTGCTTGCGACATTGCTAAAGAAGTAACAATCGCTAATAACATAGTGGAGCCAATCCTAGATACGGCTTCATCTATAGAAGATGTTTGTCGCTGAAAACCAAGATAAGCTGAATTAGCAATTTGAAGTAATTTAGCTGTAATAACAGGCTCTTGAGAGACTATGGTGGTTATTTGATGTAAGTTATAATCATCGCTACTCAATACTATTTGTAACTTTTGGAGAAATATAGGACAAACAGGAAAACTCATCATCGCCCCTAACTGACGACGAACATGTTTTTCAAATGGTAAACTCTTTAGCTCGGCAACATTATTTAATAAATTACTAATGTCTGCACCGCTAAAAGGCTTACTTAAATACGCATGCACTAAATTAGGTTGACGCATTATTGTTGTGTTTGTCATATCCCCAGTTAGTAATGCTCTTACCGGATACGGATACCTAGCAACACATAATTCAAGCACATCCAAACCATTCATATGAGGCATCAAGTAATCACTGATTACTAAATCCACATCGGGGTTGTCTTGTAATAATTGCCAAAACTCATCTAATTCATTGGCAACAAGTACTATTGTGTTAGGAAATGTGCGAATAATTGTCCGCTGTAAAGCTTTCAGTAACAGCGCATCATCATCTAACAATACCACGGTCACTGATGTCATATAGTAATTATCTTGTTAGTTGATTGTATAAATGCGCAGAAATCATCTTCTTCAAGTGGTACTGAAAAGTAAAAACCTTGCACATAATCACAACCTAATGTCTTTAATTTAGAACACTGAAAGGGCGTTTCTACACCTTCAGCGATCACTTTAAGTTTTAGCTCATGGGCCATACGAATAATATTACGCACTAGGCTCTGCATACCAATTGATGAATCGAGATCTGTAATTAGTACTTTGTCTAACTTAAGTGCATCAACCGCCAGTTTAGATAAGTAAGCAAGTGACGAATAGCCAACACCAAAATCATCAATTAAAATCTCAAAACCATGAGATCTTAATTCTGAGAGTTGCTGTTGACACCCAGCAATATCCTCAACTAGGTATGTTTCAGTTAATTCAAAATGAAGTTGTGATGAGAGTAAGTGATGTTTTTTTACACATTCAAGAACAAAATCAACAAAACCTTTGTCTTCTTTTAGCTGCCTACCAGATACATTAATTGCCAGAGGGCAAGACTCAATCCCCTCTTTCATCCAACGGCTAAGTGCTTCGCAACTTTTTTCAATCACCCATCGCCCCAATTCAATGATCTGGCCATCACATTCTGCTATTGGAATAAACTGAGCAGGTGACACCCAGCCATATTTTTTTGGCTCATACCATCGGACTAAGACTTCAGCACCGGCAACTTTTTGAGACGATAAATCAATTTTAGGCTGAAAACGTAGTGTTAATTGTTCTTCAGAAATAGCAGTAAGCAGCATTCTGCTCAGCTCAAACTCTTTTTTATAATCAGCTACTAAATCTGGGTCAAACCTAGTTATAGTGCGGTGTTGTTTAACTATCTGATGCCCCATATTGAGACGCATTTGATTGATAAGTTCTTTCCCGGAAATACCATCTTCTGGCACAAAACCATAAACACCGTATAAATTCAAATCTGTTGTAGCACGAGTTAAACAAAGTAACTCATTGAATTTTTTTATTATTTTTTCCATATAGATTAATAGCTGCGTGTCATTCATAATTCTTGGGATCAATAAAACAAACCTGTCCATATTAAAGTGGCATAGTTTTATTTCATCAGTGAGCGCACCTTCGATCGCATTAACTATATCGTGTATCAGACTGTAAATTTCATGGTGATTAAGTAAATTATTCAATAATGAGAATTGTAAGACCCCTAAATAAACGACAGTACAAGGTCGAGAATTTAGCTCAAAAGAAGTGACTAACTCACAAAATTCATGTTCAGCCATCAGGCTTGACTTTTTAAACCTGAGTTCATTTTTCGGACAAGCTCCCCCAAAAGAAAGCTTGAGAAGATGAGCAAATTGATCCGATAGGTATCGCTCTATTATTATTTCCTTTTCTTCACCCGTTGCAGACACATCGAAATAATTAAGAAACAGTGTTGGACTTTCCTCTGCAAAAAAAGCATCGATAACATCTGTTTTTAACGTCGCAGATAACTCAGAGACATTTCTGCCTTGAAGTTGTTCGATATTATGGATAACTTTTTTTGCATAACCATTATAGCGACCGATTACTCCTTTATCAGTAACTTCAATCAAGGGAGAAACACTACCCAAAAGTATCTGGTCTCGTGTTTTTTGAAAATGATATTTTGAAAATTCAACCAGTGCTTGATGAATATTTGTTAATAAATCATCATCACTCCACGGCTTTTCCAAAAAACGGAAGGCTACACCTTGATTGAGTAATTCAACGACTGATTTAAAGTCTGCATAGCCACTAAGTACCAAGTTAACGGTAGTAGGCCATTTTTGTTTCACTTCAAGTAAAAACTCAGCGCCATCCATAACCGGCATTCTGAAGTCGGTAACTATGACTGCTACACGATTAGTACTCAAATATTCAAGAGCATCTGCTGCACTTGATGCTGTTGCAACATCAAAACCCGATCGAACAAACAGTCGCTTAAGCGATCGTAAAACATTCAATTCATCATCAACCAGAAGAATAGTGTTTATCATTATTTGCTACCTCTGCATCAACGGCTACTTATTAACTAATTTATTAACAATATTTATTAATTCATCGCTAGTAAACGGCTTGCAAAGATAACCATGCGCACCAACTACAATCGTATTCTTTAACTCTTCTTCGTGTACCCCTGATATAACAAGAATTTTAACATCTGAAAATCTTTCCTGCGCACGAATCATACGAATAACTTCTAACCCACTTATACCAGGCATACGTAAATCAACCGTTATCAGATCAGGGTTCTTTTGTTGCAATAAAAGCCCTGCTTCAAAGCCACTGGCAGCTTCAATAGTACTAAAATTTTGTTTTTTTAAGGTTCGCTTGATACTTGAACGAACATTGACCTCGTCATCAATAATTAGTACTTGTTTCTGCAAAGATAAGCTATCCGATATTGGCATGTTCTGCTTCTTAAGGAAGTTTATAAAATCAGAAACTTGAACACGATAATTGCCCCGTCCAGGTAATTTATGACCAACTAATTCACCGGATGCAATCCAGCGACTAACGGTTCTTTGGTGTACATCGCAGTAGCGGGCTATCTCACTTGGCTTTAACGTTTTTAACATCACACAACAACTTAGTATCAATCTATTTAAATCGTAGCACAGCTTTATTACTATTGCGACAAATGAGACAGAAGGGCTATTAATGCTATACAAGTAGAGCCTGACATTAAAATTGGTACACCCAAAGACAACAACAGGCGCACTTTGCAACTTGAATATTAAGGTAACTTAAACATCTAACTAAATGCCGCTGGCTGAATATTTCATCGGCAACGTATTGGACAGAAACATGACGAGATATTAAGCTCAACAAGGACACCAACAGTATTTATGAATATTAAAAAAGGTTGAAAATGTTTTCGATTGAAACTAAGTGCATCCAGAATAAAAAAAATAAAGAGTGCGAACATCAATTAACACAAAAAGTATCTGCGATTATTCGTTTAGTGGTATCTAGCGCTGACATAATAATAGGATCTGTTCTTATTTTTTTTGGTGCTTATAGACGATTAAATAAGTACATAATGCAAGAATTACAACTTGCACACATTCCTTTAACAACAGAATTTCATTTTCGCGACGTAAGCTACTTCGATATTTATAAAAATAGAAAGTAACTTAATTATATTTGGTAAATACTATGAAAAATAATGAACAGCTATTAGAAAGGATTCATCAACTGGAAATGAAAAATAAAGCTCTAGAGCAAGCAGGGGCTTTTAATACGCTAATATTAAATGGCCTAGAAGCAATATTAGCAAGCTCAAATACTGATGAGTTATTTAAAGATTTTTTCTCTATATTACAACGAACAATATCTTTTTCAGCAGCAATATTAGTCAAATATAATCCTAATACTGAATCCTACTCTATGCTAAAAGCATCAAAGGAAAATGCAGAGAAAGTATTACCTGAATTAATCGCTATTTTGTCGATACAGCCCAACATAAAAAATATATTTGAGTTACGTAAACTCACTAAGTGGCAAATAGATGACCTTTTTTGGCAACAACAACACTCACTATTAACTGCGCCAGTAACAACAAATAAAAAACAATATCAATTATTTGTTTTTTCTGAGAAACAAGGTGCTTTTAATCAAAAAGACGTGAGTTTACTTCAGCAATTTATTAGCTTCACTGGTAATACAATTTCACAATTTGAACAAAAAAGTCTACAGCAAAGGCAGCAAAACATAGAGCAAACGTTAATCAACTCAGAAAAAATGGCTTCATTAGGACAAATGGCCGCAGGCGTTGCTCATGAAATAAACAACCCATTAAGCTACGTTATCAGTAACATTCAGAACTTAGCCCATAATATACAGCAGCACACTAATTTGATTAAAGATTTAGTAAAACCGCAATTTCAAAGTACACGCGCTATCAACGAACGGCTAGAACACTATCAATTTGATGAATTAACACAAGATACCAGTGATATTTTAAGTGAAATGAAAGAAGGTGCGAATAGAGTCAAAGAAATAGTTCAGAGCCTAAAACTGTTTGCTCATCCAAATCAAACAAAAATAGATGATATCAACCTCACTAGTTTGTTAGAAAACACTCTACGAGTTGCTTGGAATCAAATAAAATACAATGCAACAATTGAAAGATACTATTGCGCAGATGAAATAAAGCTCATAGGTCGTACAACCCAGCTTTACCAAGTATTTCTAAATATTTTTATCAATGCTGCGCAGTCGCTAAGTAATTCTGTAGGAATGATAGCTGTAACCACAACACAAGACTCTTACAATGCTTATATAACAATTAGTGATAATGGTTGTGGGATCCCAGCTGATAAGCTAAGTAGTATTTTTGATCCTTTTTTCACAACTAAACCAATAGGTAAAGGGACTGGATTAGGTCTGGCTATTTCAAGAGCTATTATAGAACAGCATAATGGAAAAATTTCGGTACAAAGCAAACCAGGAGAAGGCACTGTTTTTAGTATTACACTTCCTAAAAACTCAGATTTAAATGATGAAGAATTAACCATAATAGCATTAAAGGAAAAAAATGATGACTAAACTTTATTCTTTAGCGGATTTTTCAACTGTATAATAATCGACATAAATAATGACTCAACCTTTGCCAGATAATAGATAGTTAATCTAATGGTGGGAATTCAATTAATATAGTAGACCCCACATCAATAGCTGACTCAATATATATTTTACAATTATGCTTTTGTACAACTTGTAAAACCATTGACATACCCATTCCGGTTCCAGTACCGACAGGCTTAGTTGTATAAAATGGGTCATAAACTTTGTTTTTTATATCATCACTCATTCCGCAGCCAGTATCAGTTACTTTTAAAACAGTCTTATTGTTTAACTCACTCACTGACACATTGATCTGAGCTGTTCGTTCACTATCGGGAATAAACGATTGAATAGCATTAAGAAGAATATTGACTAATAACTGATTTAATTCGTTCGGTGTAAATAAAACGGACGAGTTATACGTAAAATCAAGTTCTACATTAATATCTTTAAGTAATGGCTTTAGCAATTTTAAGTTTAATTCTATAGCATCTTGCAATTTAACCTCAACCTGATGCTGGCTATCATTACGGGCAAAAAATAACAGGTTTTTTGTTATATCTCTAATTCTAATTAACCCCTCATTAATATCTGAAACTAATTCAGGTAAATCATCTTGAATGACAAGTAGTTGCTCCTTATCTTCGGATAACGAAATACTGGAGCGATTTAATGCATCAATCATATTTCTACTATACAAATAAAGTGTATCAACATTACTCATTACAAATGCCAGTGGATTATTAACTTCATGAGCGACGCCTGCCGCTAACGATCCTAATGTGGCCAACTTTTCTTGTTGTAACATTGACTGCTGTTGTGATTTTATTTGCGTTATTTGCTGCTCAAGTAACTTATTCTTTTCGTATAGCTGCCGCGAGCTATCTTCAAGCAACTGCTCGACCTCCCTTCTTGCTTTTTTTTCGCGTAGATAAGCAACATAATAAGCATCGCTAGATTCACTCATCAGCAACCTCAATATGCAAAATACACTGCTGGGCGCCTTTGTGCATACACACAGCGTGCGTAATATTAATAGCTTGATCGAAGTATTCAGCAGCACCGAATAATAAACCTTCTGCACATAAGCAAAGTTTACGCGGCGAATTGTAATTCATTTCGATGTGACCAGGGCGGCTAATACGACATGATATAGTCGGCAGTGATGGGTCTTGATATAACTTATTTACTTCAAGATGAATAACATCATGGATCCCCATAACCAATGACGTAAAATCAGTAAAGCGCTCGACTACATCAAGGTGTCTATCAGCGAGTCCTTTAAATAAAAATTGACCAAATGCCTTCACTACATCTTGCAATGGCATATTGAGTCTCAGCGCAACACCATTAGCCATTGCAAATAACTCACCAGCGTCATAATTTTTTGCCGACACGTAAACGCGCCCCTCAGGTGTATGTGATTGTAATAGCTCATTCCATACCTCCATACCTAGTTGCTCTACAACCATGTCTTCTAACACATTAAAAATTATGCCTTTCATTACCCGCCTCCATCATTTAAAAACATTAGCTTTAGCCAGCTCAGTATTACCTTTGAAAGGAAGTACTTGTGTTTCACTCTAAAGTTTATTTTTGCTTTTTAAACGTAAATTCAAAGCAACTGCCTTTGCCTAATTCACTACTCACATTAACCTGACCGTGATGTTCCTGAACCGTTGCGTATACTTCAGAGAGTCCAAGCCCAGTACCTTGGCCTATATCTTTCGTAGTAAAAAAGGGATCAAAAATACGCACTAAATCTTCAGGGCTAATACCAGATCCTGTATCGGTTATTGTAAGTAGCACATCTTTACTTTCATTATAGGCACAACTAATACTCAATAAACCCATTGGCTGCATTGCATACAACGCATTTACAATAATATTAAACAACAACTGTCTAATTGCACTGGGTTTTGCCCAAAAAGTTATAGCTTCATCAGGTAGTGAGACGGATGTTTTGGCTTTATATTTTATTTCGTTTTCAAGTACCACCAAGGCAGAATCAATCTCTGCACATAAATTAACCTCAGCCCAATTTTCATCATCTTGTATTGCAAAGTCACGTAATCCACTTACTATTTTTCGAACTCGCTCTGTGCCATCTAAAGACTCGTTAAGCAGTTCTGGGAGATCTTCATTAATGAACGCAATACCGTTTTTTTCATAAACATCTTCAAGTAACGCAATAAACCTAGGCTCAGCTTGCTTTAAAATGATTTTCTTTTGCGTTTCATTGGTCTTCATTAATTTTTGCGAGTAATCTTTTAGCGTTTCTAAATTTGAGCGCACAAAACCAATAGGATTATTAATTTCATGTGCAACCCCCGCAGCAAGCTGACCAATAGAAGCCATTTTTTCGGATTGCAACATTTGCCTTTGTGCAATTTTAAGCTCTTGATGTAGTTTTTTTAGCTGCTGATGCTCAGACTCCAACTCATTTTTCAAATCAGTTTGCTGCATAAAATAACTAGCCTCTGCTGTTACATCTGTTACAACAATACACACATGGCTCACTTCTCCATCACAAGCAATAATCGGCATAAATTGAACATTTTGATACATTTGAGACTCATCACCGGTAATAGGTCGAGTGCTTCTCATCGGAAATACATGTGGCCGTTGTTGCCAGTAACTGAAGCTAGAGTTTTTGAGTACAAATACACTGTCTATTTTTCGCCTTAAAAAACGCGCTTGCTCAGAGAACACAGTGAGCAGGTTCTCACCTATAAGGTGGTCATTTCTTGCAGTTAAACCGCCAGAAAATGCAGGATTAGCAAAGGTAATCACACAGTTTACATCAATAATGCAAGCTCCTATGGGGATTTGCCTTATTACTCGCTCAAACTCCGCTTTTTCCATTACTCCTCCAAGAGAGCACGGATAGGAATGAGTGCTTGTTCTATAGACCCTTCACTGAGTCCAATTAACACGCGAGCATCAAATTTCATATGCTCAATCTTAAAATCAACTTCAATAATTAACACAGAGGACCATTCAATATTTTGTGTTGCTTTATCTGGATAATAAAAGGCAGGCATATTTAACTGAGTAGATAACTCAAGTTGACTAGTAAAACCCTGCAAACAGGCAGCCGAGATTATATTTGTAACCTCCAATACAAGTTCCTCAGTAGCCGCTTGATCTAATGGTAAGTCAAAATCCATTATATCAGCCAGTGCTGAACATCCATCTTTTTGTATGCCAGTAATCACTTCACCTCGAATTGTTCCGACAAAAGATTGCCTTGCAAACCAGCTACTTTTAAAATTATCGAGAACTTCTTGAAATGCCGCAGGCGACAACGCCTCAATGGCTGGCACCGACAACGCAACCTTTGTTTGGATCAGCCGAGCAAGTGCATCTGCAGCTTGCCCCATAGATATATTCATTATTTCTTGTAAGGCATCTCGCTCCTCTTCGCTAATAGTAATCATAACAACCCAACCTCTTGTAATGTATTACTAAGCTCCTCGGCAGATATTGGCTTTTTCAAAAACCTAAACGCTCCCAAAGAATTAACTAATGCCTGCGCCTCTGGTTGAATATCAGCACTAATTACAATTACGATTGTTTTTTTATGCTCATCATGCAGTTCCTTTAAAACCTCATACCCATTCATTTGCGGCATTTGTAAATCTAGAAATAACACCTCAGCCAGACCATTATTCACAGCCTCTAAAGCCTCGATTCCATTTTTAGCTTCATGTATCTCTACATCCCAATCTTCTGGCAAGACCCTTCGAATAGTTTTGCGTGACAGCGCTGAATCATCTGCAATTGTTATCGGTATCGCCATTACAATCTCTCTTGTATTAACATTAATGTCTTATCTGTCTCATACTAGATGGGTTTTATACTTTCTGCAAAAAAAACAACTCACTTTTGTCTGCGCTCGCGAAAGTTTTACGTTACTAAAATTTGAAAAGATATGTTTACTTTCTATAAAATCACTCACAACGCTGAAAACATTTAATAATTAAAAATTGTTTATACTTTAAACATATACTAGATTAAAAATGACAAAGTATTTGAATAGACAATAAATATGCATGAAATACAAGAAATCGCGGAGTTGACAAATAAGCCTGCAAATATCTTATGCTTAGACGACGAACCAGGAGTACTAAAATCACTTACTAGACTGTTAAGGCAATATAATTTCACCTCAACGGTTTGTAGCGAGGGTGAAGAAGCATTAAAGAAAATGGCAGAAACAGAGTTTGATGTCATCATAAGCGACATGCGCATGCCAAAAATGAATGGTGCTCAGTTTTTAGCAAAAGCAAGAGAGACAGCCCCAGACACGCAACGCATACTACTTACTGGTTTTTCTGACTTGGAATCTACTGTGAAAGCAGTAAATGAAGGCGGTATTCATGCATATATCAACAAACCATGGCAGAATGATCAACTAATAAGCATAATAAAGTCAGCAGTAGAGAAATACCGTTTAAAGAAACAAAATATAATTCTTCAAGCCCATGTAGAAAAACAAAACTCGCAATTAAAAGATTTAAATGACTCACTTGAAGAGTTAGTTGAGAAACGAACTAAACAGATTAAACAGGTCTTACAACAGCTAAAAGTTGCCAATACAAATGAAAAAAATGAACACCGCGCAACCTTCGAGCTGCTCTATAATTTCATTAATGCCAATCCATATTTAGATGGCACCAAAGCGCAGAACATTGCCAATACCTGTACGCAAATAGCAAAACAGTTGCAGCTACCGCCAAAAAATATAGAAATGGCGGCAATGGCTGGTTACTTAGCTCAGATAGGGCTGTTAGCAATGGATCCCGCACTTTATGAAAAACCCGTGCATGCGCTTAATGAACAGCAACGCAAAAGTTATTATACGCATCCAAGTACAGCACAATTGATGTTAATGCCTGCGACTCACCTGCATGAAGTGTCTGACGCCATTTATCACCAGTACGAACGCTATAACGGTAATGGCCTACCTAAAGGATTAAAAGGTAATGATATTCCTCTTAGTGCAATGATACTCGCGCTTGCACGTGACTATTGGAATGCATTTGAACAAAGTAATTTAAAAGATGAAGAAAAGCACCAACATGCACTCGAAACAGTAAAAATGTACAGCGGTAACTTTTACCATCCTAAATTAGTGCAAGCTTTGGAGGCTTGCCGAGTTAAATGTATTAAGCAGCAAGCAAAAGTAGGCTCGATGAAAATAATAACGGCCAAAGAGCTAGCCATCAATATGGTACTTAGCCATGCACTGCATAGTCACACGGGTATTATGTTGCTACCAAAGGGGCATATATTTAGTGCTAAATCCATTGAAAAGTTACAGCAACTAGAAGCTAAAAAACCGACTCCATTTAGGATCATGATCAAATCATTGTAAATCAGTGATCCTATTTACCCTTTCATTCGTTACAATAAGCTATTAATATTAATAGCATATATTCCATAACCGTCTATTTTGCTTTAGGAGCATTGCGTGTCGCGATTTTCAGCCGTTACCGATAACCCTCATGATCAGCGTTTTAATCAAAAAACAGGGATTTTACTGACCAACTTAGGCAGCCCCGATGCCCCAACAGCAAGTGCATTGCGTATTTACTTACGTGAGTTTTTGTCAGACCCTCGTATCGTAGAAATACCGCGTATTGTGTGGATGATCATCCTGCATGGCATCATTTTGCGTATTCGCCCAAAACGCTCAGCTAAACTATATAAAAGTATCTGGACTGAAAATGGCTCGCCACTGACCCATATTACACGCCAGCAAAGCCTTAAATTAACTGCCTTATTAAAACAGCATGGCTATACCAATACCGAAGTGGTTATGGCGATGCGCTACGGTAATCCATCAATCGAAGCGGGCCTTGAAGAGCTCAGAGATAAAGGCTTAACCCGCATTATTGTGTTGCCACTTTACCCACAATATTCAAGCCCAACGACAGGCTCAACATTTGATGCCGTGGCGAATGTATTAAAAAAATGGCGCTGGGTGCCAGAGCTTCACTTTATAAATGGGTATCACAAAAACCCAACCTACCTAGAGTCACTCGCTAACAGCATTAGCGAAGATTTAGAAAAACACGGTATGCCACAAAAAATGGTGTTTTCGTACCACGGTATGCCTAAACAGTTTTTAGATAATGGCGATCCCTATCACTGCCTGTGCCAACAAACCACCCGTTTAGTGGTAGAAAAGCTAGGCCTAGACAAAGACAAAGTGATCACCACTTTCCAAAGCCGTTTTGGTAAAGCTGAGTGGTTAAAACCTTACACAGATGCAACCCTTGAGAGCTTACCAAGCGAAGGGATTAAAGACGTGGCTATTATCAGCCCTGCATTTAGCGCTGATTGCCTTGAGACACTTGAAGAATTAGAAGGTGAAAACCGAGAGATTTTTGAACAAGCTGGCGGTGAAAAATACCGTTATATAGCTGCGCTTAATGATAGAGACGATCATATTAACGCGTTATTTGAGGTGCTTAAACCAAACTTATAAATTAAACTTTAACACTGCCGCGCAGCGCTTTGGTATTACCATGTTTGGTTTTCTTATCCATGCGTCTGCGCTGTGAATTACGTGTTGGCTTAGTAGCACGACGAGCACGTTCAACCTTAGTGGCTGATAAAATAAGCTGTTTTAGTCGCTTTAACGCATCTTCCCTGTTTAGCTCTTGAGTTCGATGACTTTGTGCTTTGAGAACAATCACACCTTCTTTAGTGATTCGACTATCATTGAACGCCAACAACCGCTCTTTATAAAACTCTGGTAACTTTGAGCGATTAATATCAAAGCGAAGGTGGATCGCACTGGCCACTTTATTAACATTTTGACCACCCGCTCCTTGTGAACGAATAGCTGACAGCTCGACTTCCCATTCATCGATTGTTACGGTATTTGAAATAATTAACATGAGGTTCAGCTACGTCAGGCAAAAATGTAGTATATCATCTGATGTTAACAGACTAAAACCCTCTTTAATTTATAGCGGTTATCTAATTAATAGTCTTTAATGCAACTAACAATTGAATAAAGGTGCTCAACATGAAAAAAATAATTTTATCTCTTAGTTTGTTAGCAATGAGTTTTTCAAGCCTTGCGGCAGATATCACAGAAAAAGATTTACAAGGCTATATGAAAGCATTACCCGCGGTTGTTGATTGGTCACAAAGTCAAGATTCATTAAAAAGCATGGATTTGGGTAGTATGTTAGGTGGCTCTGAAGGGGGCTCGACTGCAATGGCATTAGGCGCCCTTGGTACAATCAAAGATAATGATTTATACAAAGAGTTTGCAGCCCTTACCAATAAATATGGTTTCACCCCTGAACAACTAATTACTGTGGGTTCTGAAGTCTCAATGGCTTACCTTGAAAACATCAAAGGTAATTTATCGCCAGAAAACAAAGATAAAGTAAATCAGTTAATGGGCGGTTTGCAAAGTATGGGCGGCTCGAAAAATAACAGCGCTAGTTCAATGATGGGCACACTTGGTAACTCAGCTAATGCTGCTAATACAGGTGCGCCGGTTGTTAGCGAAAGTAATTTAAAACTAATTAAAGAATATATGCCGCAACTACAAAAACTGTTTGCCAAAGTGCAATAGGTTTTTATAAAAAAGCGACCTTTGGGTCGCTTTTTTATTGGTTGTAACTCCCCCAGCTGAAACTTATACTGGCTGCAATCATTAGCGACTTTAATTATTGATTTTATGCCATTAAGTACTTTGCCGCCCGCCACAACTGATAACGACCAAAAACAACTGTGTGTATTACTTGCACTGATAATAAGTGGCTCATCGCATGGCTATGAGAACTCTGTTCAGCAGCTCACTAAACGTCTTTATAGTCACATTAAAAATGGCTATTCATTTTCTCAAGCTGAAGTCGCTAAATACACTAAACAACTCGAATCTAAAGATTTAATTTGGAAGCTCCCCTACGGACCAAACTTTCGTATATCAGTTAGCGCAGTTGCTTATGTAGCTATTAATGCGATAAAACATCAGCCAGTTTTATTGCATGCTTTCTTAACCGAAGCTACAAAAAGCTATTATTACCACGATAAAGCAGTGCACTTTCTGCACCTGCTATTTAATGATCTTGACCGCGCAAAAAGCGGAAAAAAACCGCTCCCTGGTGATTTATCACTTGAGCTTGATAGCGGCTTTGTTAATTTGCTCGCGCAATCACCATACAGCGAGCAACTGTGGCAATGCCTACCTGAGCAATGGCAACAGCTTTGCTTAGATAACTTTATCCGCGGTCAATTTTTCAATCTCACCAGTGAGCGTGCATGGCCGACTCTGATTGCCAAAGCGCTCCCAACAACAGAGCTGAGAAAACGTATTTATCTGAATGAGAATTTAGCCATATTATTACAAGAAGATAATTTTGCTGAATTGCTAGATGATAAAAGAGACCGTGTTTTAGCCACTTTTTATGAAGCAAATACCAATGCCATCAAGGGTGAGTTTATTGATATTGCTTTGATACAGTATAAAAGCGCTTTAACAGCGTTTAGAAAAAACTTTGGCAAAGGCATCTATCCGACCGAGATCACCGGATTACTTTACACTATATGCCTATTTATCAGTGCAACCGCAGCAGATATTAAACAACTAAATACCTGTCGAAAATGGTATCAAAAAAATCTTGGGGAATTAAGCCACCCAAGCCAAGCGATTGATTATTTGCTGGAAGAGGATTTAGCTAACTATCAAAACCATCGTTTAAGCAACAGCTTAAGTCATCTACTTGGTAACCCGAATGCATTAGCGCCATTATTTTGCTTATTACTGGCAATTATTAAAAACGCCACAGACGAACAGGTAAATCATCTAAGGGGTGATACTGAACTGTTAGAACAGCTCAATAGCGCAATTAATGCGCATCAACACTGGTTAGCTGAGCAATGCCAGCACTTAGTTAATTGGCTTAGCGATGACACACCATTACCCAATACTGGTTTATTACAGCACTTTACCCGCGTCCCACAATGGCAGCGTTGGCTTAATGATATTAGCCAAATTGATACGCCCACTGCGCAGCAACGAATTATATGGCAACTGGATTTAACCCATTTAGATTTACCGCTCATACAAGCCAAAGTACAGCAACTCAATGCCAAAGGCGAATGGACCAAAGGTCGTAAAGTAAACGCCCAAGAACTTGCTTATAACCAGTATCAAGATGCATTAACCAGCGCCGATCATAACTTAGTACAAGTGCTCAACAACCATGCCGGTTTTGGTTATCACGAGATACACGCAACGGCCGCGGTATTACAAGCATTAATAGGGTTTAAAGGGCTTGAAGATCACAATGGACAGCCACTTACGCTGATCAAAGGCGAGTTTGTCATTGAAATTGCACAAGACAGCAATGATTGCTATCGCCTGGTAATGCAACCGAGTATCAGCGATCCGGACTGTGACTTTTTACTTATCCACAGTCACGCAAATTGTTACCAAGTATTCGCCATTAATGACAAACAGCTCAAATTACTGCAATTATTTGAGCAACAACCCAATAATTTAACCGAAGAAAAACTGCCACAACTAAATGCCGCATTACAAGTACTGGCTAACGAGCATCATATTAGCAGCCAGCGTACCGAGTTTGCTCATATCAACAACGTACGCCAAGGCTTGTGTGAATTTGCCGCAGTGATCGCTCTTACCCAATTAGGTATCAACATTAACTTTTATGCCATGCCAAATGGCGTAGATGGCCCTTGGGTTGAGCCCGGCATTGGTGCTTTGACACTCGCACATACTGATGATGATCAAACCGACAGCATTGTTATTAAACGTGATTTAAAAGCAGAGCAAAAAGCGTTTAGAAATTTACTGAAAAATATGGCCGGATTATTTGCTGAACGGCAATCACCGCAACATAATCAAATTCAACAGCAGTTTTATTTACCTGAAGATATTAGCCAAGCAATTGAGTTACTTGAAGCTGCGCAAAAAGCACAGTCTCTGGTATTAAGTTGGGACGAAACGAGCCAAGGCATGAAAGTTGCCAAAAGCCAGCACCTTTCTCTTAACTTAAATGATGATAACGATTGGTTAAGCGTCAGTGGTAAAATCTCACTCCCTAGCGGCCAAATATACGAATTACAAACCCTGCTTAAAGCCCCGCGCCGTGGCAGCATTTTAGAGTTTTCGGAAGGCAATTCATTATTATTGGATCAGCGTTTAACTAACTTATTAAATCGCTTAGAAGGGATGCAAAATATTGATAAGCACAACCCAAGTGATGAACTACGGATTGCCAACGCGCGTGCATTGCCTTTACACCAAAGCATTGCCGACTTAGGTGATGTCACATTTGGTGACAGCTGGAAAACGCGTTTAGCTAAATTTGAGCAAACTATCGACCCTACCTTACCTGCACATTTAGTCCATATTTTACGAGACTATCAAGTAGTCGGGGTTAAATGGCTAATGCAACTGGCCAACTGGGGACTCAATGCTTGTTTAGCCGATGACATGGGGCTGGGTAAAACCTTACAAACCTTAACCGTGTTACAAATGCGCAGTAGTTTAGGTGCCAGTGTAGTGGTTGCGCCAAAATCTGTGTGTCATAACTGGCAAGTTGAAACCGAGCGATTCGCGCCGGCTTTGCATGTAAAAATCATTGAAAACGCCACTGCATGCGCTGATATTCTGGCAACGGCTGGTAAACACGATTTAGTGATCGTCAGTTATGGTTTACTGCCACTAATTGGTGAACAACTGGCGCAATTTTCTTTTGCTAATATTGTCTTTGACGAAGCACAAGCAATTAAAAACCCCTTGAGTTTAAGAGCTAAAGCCGCATTTGCACTCAATGGTCAATTTAAAATTGCCCTGTCAGGCACGCCAATCGAAAACCATTTAGGTGAACTGTGGAGCTTGTTTAACTTTTTAATGCCAGGCTTTTTACATACCCTGCCAGTATTTAAAAAGCGCTTTGGTAACGCCGATAAAAACCAACCACAAGCCGATACCCTGAAAACCCTCATTGCTCCATTTATCCTGCGTCGAACCAAACAAACGGTATTGACCGAGTTACCAGAAAAAACCGAAATAAACTTAACCTTCGCATTAAGTGAAAAAGAGCAAGCACTGTACGAAGCAACTCGTTTAAACGCACTTGAACAAGCAAATCAGGAAGACAGCCAATACATTACTATCTTGGCGTCATTAACTAAATTACGCCGCGCTTGTATTGCCCCGCAGTTGTTACTGGAAAATAGTAAGTTGCCATCGAGTAAACTCGACACTGCAGAAGCGATTATTGAAGAATTACTAGAAAACAACCACCAAGCGCTGATCTTCAGCCAATTTGTCGATGTGTTAAAACTGGTTGAAAAGCGCTTACAAAAACGCGGCATCGATTATTGTTATCTTGACGGCAGCATGAGTACTAACAAACGCAAACAACAAGTTGATAAATTTCAAGCAGGTCATGCACCACTGTTTTTGATCAGCTTAAAAGCAGGCGGCACGGGGCTTAATTTAACGGCAGCTGATTATGTACTGCATCTCGATCCGTGGTGGAATCCCGCGGTTGAACAACAAGCATCAGATCGCGCGCATCGCCTAGGGCAAACACGCCCCGTTACTGTGTACCGACTGATAGCACAAAATACCATTGAAGAAAAAATCCTGCAATTGCACGAACATAAACAAGCACTCGCAGATAAAGTACTCGCCGGCAGTGGTGATGCTGGGCAAATGTCTAAAGATCAACTACTGGCGCTGTTAAGTAACAGCGAAATGTAGCTCAGACCTGTTTATCTTTCGAGATTATTACAGAGGCCCATGTGGTTTTTAGGCAGGTCTATGTAGCGCGGTTATTCTTGGTGTGCCAAAGTAACCGCAAAGGCACTGGCATCTTCTAATGTCGAAAGCATCGCTGGAGTAGGCAAACAGATATCCTGAACAAAATGCAGTACGTGGGGCTGTGGCTCACCAAAAAGAATATCCAGCGCTAAGCGGTCTTTACCGTATAAACCACGGTGGATCATATTTGCCGAGAAAATTAATAAATCCCCTGCTTGCATTTCTATCACATGGCCGGTGGCTAAATCATCGCTGGTGTTGTTGTGATCAATAGCCAACCGAGTTGCCAGCTCATCAGGGGTATCCCAACGTCGATGCGTACCTGGTACTAACTCAATACCTGGCTCATCCTCAAGCGCAACCCGACAATGTATCACTTCAGGACCCGATAGCGCAGCTTGCTGCTCCGCCAAGCTTAAATGGTATTGCATATCACGATGCCAATAATTTTCTTGCTCAGGATTAACCGGATTAAAAAACAACTGGGTATTCATAAAGGCCGCTGATTCAAGTATCGAATCAACTTGAGCCATTAACTTATGGCTGGCAATAAACTTAAATAATACTAAGCGCTGGGCCTCATCTAAATAGGTATTTGCAGTTAAATAGGCACTATTAACCGCCTTGGTTTGATAAAACTGTTGATTATCTGCGATCCATTGCTGATGAAAACAATTGATCACTTCGCGCTCATGCACAAGTTCACGTTCAGTGTAAAAACCTTTTACATGAAAAAAACCATGCTGCTCAAATTGGGTATTGATCATCAAACTAATCATCCTCACATTGCAAAATTGCTTGAATAGTTTGCGCCAACTGTGGCACCACATCACGCTCAAACCAAGGGTTTTTAGTTAGCCAAATATTATTACGCGGACTCGGGTGCGGCAATGGCAAAACATCTGGCCAATACTCACGCCATGATTTTACTAACTCAGTGAGGGGTAAATGTTTTGTGTGTGGTAAATGGTACGCTTGGGCATATTTACCCAGCACTATGGTTAACTTAATATTGGGCAGTGCCGCTAAAAGCTGGGAACGCCATGCAGGTGCGCATTCTTTACGCGGCGCTAAATCGCCTGACTTACCTTTACCTGGATAACAAAAGCCCATCGGCAAAATAGCAACCTTAGTTGCATCATAAAAATCGCATGGCTTAAGCCCTAACCACTCGCGCAGCCGCTTACCACTGGCATCATCAAATGGAATGCCACTTTGGTGTACTTTAAGCCCCGGCGCTTGCCCTGCAATTAAAATACGCGCACTGGGATTAAATTGCAGCACCGGACGTGCCCCAAGCGCCAGCTCAGATTCACAGATCACGCATTGACTAACTTGCTTTAACAAGGTGCTAGCCATCATCACTGCTTTGCCCTATTCGCCACAGCACACCACTTGGATCATAAATAACAAAATCAATCATTTGCCACGCTTGCAAGCTTGGCTCAGTAATTTTTATATTATATTTTTGCGCCAACCCCGCACTTGTTAATTTATCATGCCATGCTGTCACATCTGCAACTAATAAGTGCATCATAAAATTTTTAGCGTGCTCTGGATTATAAAAATTTTGCAGTAAAAAACTACAGTCTCCGTGGTAAAAGTACGCCATATCTGGGGTTTCCCACGCGACTTGAAAGCCCATATGCTGATAAAACGCACAACTAAGCGCAAAATCTTTTGCTGGTACAAATGCTTTAATTTCTTCGCAACTCAAATCTGTCATTCAATTTCTTTCCTTGAGTTAGTAAAATTATGATCTATTTTTGCGTTCAATTATGTTCTGACCACACTGCAAATTCATTGCCACTGGGCTCGGTAAAATGGAATCGGCAGCCCCCTGGAAAATCAAAAATTGGTTTTATAATACTCCCGCCATGTTGCTCTACTTTAGCCTGTGTTTGCGCAATATTCTCGCTATAAAATACTAACAAAGCTGCGCCATGTTGCGTTAATGAGCTAAGTGGTGCTTGATAAAAACCGCCATCAAGCCCAGCTGTATCAGCACTAAATGACGTATATTCAGGGCCATAATCAATAAACTGCCAATCAAAAACCGCACTAAAAAATGCCTTAGTGACGATTAAATCTGCTGCGGCAAATTCAACATAATTAAGTTTTTTGTGTGCTGACATAGTACTCCCTAAAAAATTAATGTAACGGCTTATAGCCTTCCAATCACTAAGCATACAAGCAGTTGAAAAATTTGCGAACTTTTCAATTAAAACAGCAAATGATAAAAGCAGATCATCATTTTACTAAGTAAATATACTGAGTATTATTGCGCTGTCGTCGCGACAAACAACAAAGAAAATACGAATCACTATCTTTTCTGTATCTAGAATATATAATACCCCCTTTATTCGCCCCCATTTGGGACTTTGAGGGATCATCATGCACGCTCAATCTATCAAAAACAGCCAAACACTCTCTATAAGATCTAAATTAAGCCAAGCTTATCAAGCCCATGCTTACCGTTTTGCTGTTATCTCACGCTTTTTTGCCGCCATTGTTGGTGGTTATACCTTTACTGCCGTGTTTACCGCGTTACTGAGTATTATTTTACCGCTGAAAAAATCAGATGCTGTACTGCTTAGTATCAGCCTGACTATTTTAGTGTACAGCTGCGTGTTTATTTGGGTGTTTGCAGTTAAGTCATTACCTAAAATATGGATCACTATTTTACTAACTACTTCAGGGTGTGCTCTGATCTTATCATTACTAAAGGGTTGGCTATGAAAGAGAGTTTTTTCCGCTCCATGACCTGGATGCATACTTGGGTTGGATTATTAGTATGCTGGCTACTCTATTTAATATTTTTTGCCGGCACGGTGAGTTTTTTTCGGGACGAAATAACGCTATGGAATCAACCAGCACTGCACAATGTACAAGCGCCTGAACAGCGTGTAGCGCAACAGCGTAGCCAAATTATCAGTGGTATTAATTACCTACAAAATGCAGGCCCGGAGTCTACGCGTTGGGGAATTTACTTGCCCACAGAGCGAAAACCGCAGCTTAACTATGCTTATGAAAAGCCTCGTCCTGAAGGGAAGCGTTTTGGTGGTTGGCAAGAGCACAATATCAACCCACAAACAGGCGACGAAATAGCACAAACAAGAGACACCAGAGGTGGTAACTTTTTTTATCGACTGCATTTTGACCTACATTACATTGATGTACGCACAGCCCGTTGGATTGTCTGCTTTGCGAGCTTATTTATGTTGGTAGCGCTGATATCTGGGGTGGTGATCCACAAACGTATTTTTAAAGATATGTTTAGCTTTCGTGCCAATAAAGGCAGCCGCAGTTGGTTAGATGGTCATAATGTATCGTCAGTATTGGCGTTACCTTTTCATATTATGATCACCTATACAGGCCTAATCACGCTAATATTTATGTTATTCCCCTATCCAGCAATGACCGCATACGAAGATGGTATTCGTGGTTTATTTAACGATGTGTCACCCACTAATGTGCGCACTAAAACTAGCCCAGATAGCGCCCCATTAATAGCCATCGATACTATTTTAGATCAAGTTTATACTAACTGGCCTGATGCTGACTTAACACAAATTTCAATTCGTGATCCAAATAAAGCCTCAGCCACAATTACAGTCCGTGCAGATACCGGTAGCCTAGTTCGCGACCAAACACCCACCTTATTATTTAACGGTGTAGATGGCAGCTTAATAGCTAAAACTGCTGCCCAATTAACCAATACTGAAGTGTTCTATGACTCGCTAACGGCCCTACACACAGGCCGTTTAGCTAACCCATTATTACGCTGGTTATACTTTTTATGCGGCGTAGCTGGCTGTGTAATGATAGCAACTGGCTGTATTATGTGGGCTAAGCGTATTCGCGAACGCATGAAAAAAGATCAACCCGCTACAATTGGCTTAAAGTTGGTAGAAGGGTTAAACCTTGCCACATTAATGGGCTTACCACTTGCAACCTGCGCATTTTTTATTGCCAACCGGTTACTGCCTATGACAACCCCTGAGCGCGCTGATAAAGAAATACTTGCATTCTTTGTGACTTGGCTAGCCGTTGCTTTGTTTGCGCTATTTAAACGCGCAAGGCCGCAGTGGATTTTACTCGCGTGGATAAACGGTATCGCCTGTCTCAGCGTGCCTGTTATTAATGCTCTTACCACCAATGGCAATCTAATAAGCTACTTGCTAAACGGCCAATGGGCGTTGTTTAGTTTTGATTTAATGTGCTTAATATTTGCAGCCTTATTTGTAATTCAGGCCAAAAAAATACCAACTCACACTCCGGCTAAAACACCGCAACAACGGGCGCGCCGTTCAGCAAAAACTAAGTTACAGGAGCAACCATAATGCATGAATTACTGCAATTGAGCCTATGTTTACTGGCATTTAATTGTTTTGCTTTGGCTAAATTTAATCATTACCGTGATGTATTTAAAACCCGCCCTAGCGACAAACTCAGTAAACAGTTTTTGATCGCTGCTTGGATCAGTATTTTACTAAGCTTAGTACTGAGTGTTGTACAACATAACGGCTACGGCGCTTTACTATTTTGTGGTTACATGGCGCTAAGTGTCTTAATATTAATGATTTTTTATAGCTTCAAAGCATCTTGGGTAAAAATAATGACTGCTTTAAATATCACCGTTGTAATGCTCAGTGGGCTGTTTTTAACTGTTTTTTAAGCTTAGTTAGTAAAAATATGATCTGAGCAAAAAAAAAGGCAAACTAACTTAGTTTGCCTATATCCAAATGATTTGGTTATAAATAGTAGGGGGATACTCATGTCACAAATAGCTTGATTGAAGCTATTGCCAATCAATCTATGTGGAATATGATATCCCTCTAATGTGTCATATTTATTACCTAGTAATTACTTTTTAATATAAAACATATCAAACCTATTACTGTGTAGCAGTAGACCAATCTAATTGCATGTCCCACACATAACGGTTTTGTTCTTCAAGTGGTGCTTGTGAGTCGTCAACTGTTTGCAGTACATTTTTAGCTTTTAATAGTGTTGCATCGCGGCCAAATAAGTAGCTCTGCTCTTTCATGATCGTAAAGTAGGCTTTATTAAGCTTAGTTGCGCGTTCTTTAGAGGGCGTAATTAACTCATATAAATTTTTTGCCTGCTTCACTCTTTGCTTATTCACAGTGCCATCTTGATTAAACCAACGCATGAGCATTTCTTGATTTTGACGAAATTCATCCCCGCCACCAACACGTTCAAAATAAGTTAAAAACTCCCCTTGCTGCTCACCTTTATTTGGTACATCGGTCATGGCTTTTAAATCAATATAACCCCAGCCATCACGCCCTTGTACTTTTCGCGGAAATGAAAAGCTTTGATCATAAGTTGATCCCACCGTTTTATGACAGCCATTACAAAATGCCAGCTCTTGTTTATGTTGAGGCCTCAGATCACCTTGAGCATCTTCGATATAACCGTTTATAGTCCAACCAAACATATTGTTTATGCCTTTATCGCCTAGATAACGAGTTTGTGGCAGATTTTCAAAGTGCTTTTCTTTCGCTTCTTTATAATACGAGGAGGCCAGTAATTGCTTAGATTTAAAGCGATGCTTTTTCATGTAGCGGACTTCTTTCATGCGTGGTGCATTGTAGACTTGACCATCCTCATCGACACCAATGTAACGTACCGTATGTAAAAACTCAGTATCTTGTGGGTATAACTGATAACTTAACTCTATGTCTTTTGCATCCCCTACATAATTGGGCTGCTTAGTTATATTACTTACCAATGCCGATAACCTGCCATCGTTATTTAGATCCTGACCAATACGCCGCTCTGAAATATCTGGTGTACTTATCTGCGCTAAATCTTTTATCGCCATTTCAACCAGACTTAAGTTAGCGATATAAACATCCTGATTGTAGATGCCGTCACGCTCACGAAATTCTTTTCCAAGGCGGATCATTACATCACCGGTTGAACCGTTGGTTGGCCAAAAAGTACTTGGAAAAGGTTTATAGTTAAAGGCAACCCAATGGCTGCCATCTTTAGCAAAACCTTTTTCATCAAATGCCTGAGCTGGATAAGCTAAATTTTTAACTTCAGCTATTTCTCCTTGCCAATCAGGATTAGCTTTGAGTTTTTTAATAAAGCTGCCGTAATTATCTTGGTTTACCCAACTATTGATTTGATCGTCTGAAATACCCGCAATTAAATCGGTTCTATCAATGAAAAGATTCTTCCAGTGGTTTTTAAGTCCAAGATCTGAAAACTCGTACACACCTTGTAAATGCCCATCATTCATTGTATTTGGGCGATTTTTATCTTGCTTGTCTGTTTGATGGCAGGCATAACAAGGATTATTTTTGCCCTGGGTTTTGGTATAACACTGCGGTGGAATAACCGATTCCGGATTATATTCTTCATCATATTGCATATACGCAAGCGCGGGAATATCATCGCCCTCTTTATAAGGCGCTGAATATAGTGAGGTAGATGATGAGGTTTGTTGAACATACGTAACGTCGCTCATTGGCATCTCATTATCAAAACACCCAGTGAGTAAAACAACGTTCAGTAATATAAAGGGGGTTAAATACTTCATTTTTATGACTCTATTTTTTTCTAAAAAATGGGTAAACACAGGGTTTACCCACCTAAAAACGCTTTATCTAACGCTTAAATTACTTAGACTGTGGATCGTACATCCACAACGTATTGTTTTCTTGGAAGCCATCTTCACCAATAATGATACGACCATCACGCATAACAATCACATTGTCTGGTTGTGAAAGTTGTTCAACATCACAACGCTCAGCGCCAGTCAGGCTTGAACGATATGTACCGCCCATAATCACCGGTTCAATGCGAGTTAAGCTGTAACTTGTATCAATGTGCGCACGGTATACACCACCGCAGTCTTTTACTCGTCTTGATAGTTGAATATCGCCTTCGTCATCAACCATGGTGTTATCGAGATCTGAAATACCGATATACATGTACGCTTTTGTAACAACTTCATTTGCAATAACATCTTGCCCAGTGATCGCTTCGAGTACACGATCATGATTGATGCTAATACCTTCAAGCTTACGCCATTCGGCGGTAGCACCTTTCATTTTAGCCGCTTGGCGAGACTCTAAAAATGCGGCACGGTTATCCATCGGTTTGCCTGCTGTAACAGGGCTACCACCTTCGGCCTCGCTAGGGTATGTCGCTTTACCATCTGCCCATGCTTGTACATCAGCCAGTGACATATAACTTGTTTTACCGGCAACATAATCGCTGGTATTAATACCATCGTATTGTGCAATCCAGGTTTCAATATCAACATTGCTGCCACTGGCAAGCTCAACCCACTGCACATCAAAACCAGTGACAGTTGGCTCGTTTAAGCCGGCATCTTGGGTTAGTTTTGCACCATATAAAGTACCTGCGGATAAATCTTCTGGTTGGTCGGCAATAAATTTAAATAATACCCCACCGGTATCATCTTGTGATGAATATACGGTACGACGATCTGGCATAACTACCGAGTTTTCATGCTCATAACGACCAATGGTGTAATGCTTTACCACTTCTGGCGCATCGGTCATTGGTTTTTGAATTTCCGCGATATAACCATAACGGTAAGGATTTGGGAAATCAGGAGCAACAAGTGCTTCGATACCATCTGTACCTGTATCACTCGGATCATTCCATGATGCATCTGTGGTTGAGTTAACCGTTGAATTAACGATCCACTCTTCTGAAGTTAGCGGGGTGCCCCACGGAGAAACTGACCCAAAACAGTTAGCAGCCGTCCCCTTCACTGCGTCAAAGTTGATCATCATAGCATCGGTCACAGACCAAGCACCTTCTGCACTTTTTGACATTTTTAATCGGCTTACGCCACCAGGGTAAGATTCCCAGTTAGTAAAGAGGTAGCCTTCGTTTTCGCCTGCAGCAATAAAACCATTAAAATCTGGATTATTATTTTCGATGATTTTTTGATTATTATTAATACCGTAGTGCACACCTAAACCACCAGCCAGACCACTGTCACCTAACTCAGCATAAGTATCACCGGTTTGACCAAGAATTTGATATTCACCAAGCGCTGCAATCACAGTTTGGCGTTCAAACTCACTTTCTGGTACTGGCGAATTGATAATATTACGCGGTAAATTATTAAAGTTTACCCCACGTAATACGCCAACGGTGCCTCGATCAATAACTTTACCATTAACTGAATCTTTTGCCGTATTCGTGTCTGACGGATGCTGAACGTTGAAAAACAAGTCACCGCCATCACTTAAAAAAATGCCTGTGACTTCAGCCCCCGCTGGCACAGTCGCTAACCGTGTTAAGCCACTGCCACCATTTTTTCCATCAACACCATTAGCACCATCAACACCATTTGTGCCATCGCTGCCATTCGTGCCGTTAGCTCCATCCGAACCATTCACACCGTTGCTGCCATCTACACCAGCTTCACCGACAGGACCTTGTGAACCGGTCTCGCCCTGTTTTCCGTCGTCTCCGTTACACGCTGTTAATGCTAAAGTGACGGCTCCAGCAATTAAAGATAATGCTACACGCTTCATTACTTACTCCTTGAAATTGGCCTGTTAAAAGTTTCAACCGAGCCTGATTATTGTTAGAAAAATTTCAAGAATAAGTGTGACCAGAAGTTGTTTCAGTTCTCTTACATATAAATGATGTTTTAGGGACGTAACTTTGACTAATGAATTACATATTCCTAGTTGTATTGACTAAAAAGCGTATGAATTGTTAAAAGCTAAAAAATGGCACTCTTTAGTGCCATCGATACACTGTAAAGGGGATTTACAGTCATGGTGTACTGTTCTGTTTAACCATAATCAGGTTGTCAGTATCAAAGCCTTTTTGCTGCGCAAGCACTTTAAAGTCAGCTAAGCGTTGCTCACTCACTGTGGGGGTACGCGATAATAGCCACAAATAATCGTTATTGTAGCCAGATACGTACGCATATTGGTAATTTTGTTGGTCTAACTTAAATACAATATAAGAGCTGTAAAAAGGACCAAAAAACGATACTTTTAAATGACCAACATCATTGCTATCAACAAATTTCGCAGTACCTTGAGCCTCACACCATTTGTTTTCCTCGCTATTAAAACCACGGTTTAGCACAGTTACAGAGCCATCATCGTTAATTGTATAATTCGCTGTTATATTATCTAAACCCCGCTCAAAAGAGTGATCTAATCGGGCTATTTCATACCACTTACCTTGGTACTGTTCGATGGAAAAAGGACTCACTGGTGCAACCTTATCGGGCATGCCAGTACAGCCAAGCAGTAAACTACTGACGAACAGAGTAAGAGTGATAAATAATTGATTTTTCATCGTTGATTCCTTGATAGTTAATTAGGCCACCAACGCAGTAAAGCATAAAAAGTTCACTTAATACTAGTTGTTCTAAAAGCCTTAGGTTAGGATCATTTTTTTACTAACTATTAGAAGTTAACAATGAAGATATGGGTTGATGCTGACGCCTGTCCGGTGGTGATCAAAGAAATTTTGTTTCGTGCCGCAGAGCGTACGCAAACTGAAACAATTTTAGTCGCTAATCATGCAATGCGTATTCCGCCTTCAAAATACATTAGCCGGTTGCAGGTCTCATCAGGATTTGATGTGGCTGATGACGAAATAGTCAAACGTATTGCAGCCAATGATTTAGTGATCACCGGTGATATTCCGCTAGCATCAGAAGTAATCGATAATGGCGGCCAAGCGCTAAATCCTCGCGGCGAACTGTATACCAGTGAAAATATTCGCTCGTTACTAAATGTGCGCGATTTTATGGATACTATGCGTTCAAGTGGCGTTGAAATGAACGGCGGACCGCCACCGCTTAGCCAAAGTGATCGTCAAAACTTTGCTAATAATCTAGACCGCATTCTAGCTAAAAATAAATGAGTAAGGCTGCAAGTAATATAGGCTTTGGTGACCCAGCTTTTACAGTCGCTGTGTATGTAGCGAATGTACCACCGATGCCACAGTACACCAACCTAAGTACAGTGACTTCATGTGTGGATGGACAAATTGCCAGCATCAACCAAGCCTGTGGTAATGGCTGGCGTAAAGTATTTAATGTATATGCTAAAGTGTTATTTGCACTGCCTAGCGAGTATTACCAATTCGCCAAACTCGCCCCGACTTGGCAACACTATCGTGATGAACAACTGCTGCAGCTTAATAGTCAAACTGCCTTACTTTTTAGCCCTCCGGTTTTAAATAACAATAATACCTTGCATATTATTGCCGGACGCACCTATGCTAAAGTGCTGCTGCAGCAAGGACACTTACAGTGCCAATTACAGTGGTTAGATGAAGAATTTGCTATCGATAAAGTAAACAAGTTGATTGTGTGTCCATACTTTGATTACCGCCAACTTAGCAATATAAAAATAGCGCGACTTAGTCAGCTAGTTGCCCAGTGTTTTGTGGCAGAGTAAGACTTTGTTAACTAACCTTAAGGTAATTTGAATATTATGGACAATTTAACTTTATGAAAATCCTCGTCGTTGACGATATGCCTTTGATGCGCCATGTATTAATAAATATGTTAAGAAAACTAAATTATCACGATATTGTTGAAGCGACTGATGGAATACAAGCATTAAGTTTATTACAAAACCAAGGCTATGATTTAGTTATCACCGACTTGCATATGCCAAAAATGGATGGCAAAACTTTACTCAATCGTATTCGTGATGACCAAGAGTTAGCCGAAATCCCGGTGTTAATGATCACCTGCGAAGACAGCTCCACAGCAATCAAAGAAATTATCTCCGCGAAAGTGTCAGGCTTTATTGTAAAACCTTTTAATTTAAATGTGTTAGATAGCCAGTTAAAGAAAGTTATGAAGTTAGAAAGTTAGTCAATCTCAACGCTATGTTACTTTAAACATTGTTTAAGTGCGTCATCATCTTGCTGAAATCTAGATAATAACCAAGCTTGAAAAGCGATTACCTTTGGCCAATTAAAATGCTCCTTAGGGCCCACTAAATAATATTTATAGTGGCAGTTATATTCAAAATTTGGGTAAACTTCTAACTGCCCGAATTTGATATGGGACTCAATTAAACGTCGCCTCACTAACGCAATTCCTTGACCCGCCAACGTCGCTTGGATCACCAAGGCTGCGTTATCGATTTCTAAAAATACCGGCATTGCTGTAGTACTAATGTTTAATTCAGCCGCTAATGTTTGCCAACCACGCTCTGCATCAGGGCAAACATCCATAATTAACTGCTGTTGTAATAATTGCGCTCTTAAAGGTAATTGTGGGGTAAGCAACCCTGGTTTATAAGCCAGTAACAAACTGTCATCAGCGACCAACTCACTGTGTAACTCGGGATATTGCCCTAACCCAAAACGAATGCCTAAATCAACCTGACCAGAGGCAAAATTTGCATGTTGATCGCTAGGATCAATACGTAAATGAATGCCAGGATGGTGACGTTGAAAATCATTAATATGTTGCAATAACCAACCACTGGCAAACGAAGGTAAAACCGATAAATTTAAACTATGTGGATTTGTATCTTGGCTTAACGAATTAATCCCAGATTGAAAATGACTAAACCCTTGCAAGATAGCCGGGAGCAATTGTTCGCCTTGGCGTGTTAGTTCTACAAATCGAGTTTGCCGCTTAAATAACCGACATCCTAAATGAGCTTCTAACAACCTGATCTGTTGGCTCACCGCGGCTTGGCTAACAAATAATTGTTCCGCAGCCAACTTAAAGCTACCCAATTCAGCCGCATGCTTGAAATACCAGAGACTTTTTAATGGGGGTAGAGTCATAGCCATTCACAATTAAGAAAAACTAAAGCATAAGCAATTTTTAATCGTTTGTCAGCTTTTCTACATCAGGCAATACTTATATTACCAACCAAGCAAAATGAAGAGTTAACACAATGAAATATTTAATTATATTAGTTATTACATTAATTAGCTTTAGCAACCAAGCGCAAGCTAACACCACAATAAAACTTGATACCGATGAAGGCTACCCATACAAAAACTTAATCAACAAAGCGCAAAGAGTCGAATTACGTTATGTTGAAAATGATCATAAAGTGACCTGCAAAGTCAGTGTGCAAACCCTGCATAATCAATATATGGGGAAAGAGCAAACCGTTTCAGCTAAGCAATTTAAAAAGCAACCAATGGCGGCATGCTTAACTCGTATAAAAGCTAAGCAGATACTAAATATGTTATAAGCTATGGGAGCTTTATGCCGTTATTCCCAGCAACATAAAGCGCCTATTTTTCAGATTTCAGCTAAGTTATTTATTTCCACGGCTTTCGCTAATGCACTCTCATAAAATGTAAAAACTTGTTTTGTATAAGCTTGTTGATAATGCTCATCAAGTGCTTGTTGCGATACAAACCGCTCAACCAAAAATAAGCATGTTTGATTATCACCCGTGTATAACTCAAAGCGAATACAGCCCGCTTCAGCTAAAGTGGGTGCCACAATCGCTTGTAATTTACGTTTACACTCAGCGAACAACGCTGTCTTTGGGGTAATTTTAGCTACTATATTAATCATAAAATCTCACTACTTTCAAAGAAATGCATTCAATGCATTGAACCGGCAATCATAAAACGTTAGGGTTAAAGCTAAATTTAAATAAGTTGCCCATACTCCGAACAAAAACAACATAAAAAGCCATATCAACTTGATAAATGTAAAATGAATTTTCATAGTTGCGTCTATGCCCTACTACTATATTTTGATAGCAGCCGTTAAAATAGTGACCAAAATGCAAACTAAGATTGAGAAAATAACATGCTAGACGACCTGTATTTATTTACCGAAGTTGCGCGGCGCAAAAGCATGAGCCAAACAGCAACAGCGCTTAATTTAAATTTATCGACCTTATCGCGACGCATCCAAGCATTTGAACAAAAGTTAGGCACGCCACTATTACAGCGCAGTGCAAGAGGAATTTTACTCACCAGCGCGGGGCAGCATATTTATGACTCGCTCGCGAACTCTGTTTTAACACTTTCGAGTCAGGTTGAGCAGGTAATAAGTAAACAAAATATCAACGAAGAATTTTATCTACTATGCCCACAAAACCTGATTGCCGGGCCACTAATGAGCGCAATTAGTGCGTTTCAAACATCACACGCTCAGCTCAATTTGCATATTTATCCAAATAACTTAAACAGTCAGCTTAGCCAACAGCGCTTTAATTTAGCGATACGAATTGGCGAACAACAAGATTCAAGCTTTTATCAAAAGCGGCTCGGCTCAATTGCCACAGCGGTAATTACTAAAATACAAACGGCACCGCATAATCGCCTAATTTTGCCCTACACCGATAAACAACTTTCAGCAGCGCTGCTCAGCGAATTAAAGAGCTGTTTTGAGCATATCACCTATTGCTACGACATAACCATTGCACGCCAGCTAGTGCAATCGGGTGTGGGAGCTGGCTTATTGCCGATGAGCGAAATTGCCAGCTTAAACGCCAAGCAACAGTTTGCTTATGTAGCGCAAAACATACCGCTACCCGCTCGCCCAATTTACGCCATGTGGGCGCATACTCGCACGCCATCAGCCACCGCCAATAAGCTGATCACCAATATTCAGCAAGCAATCGCAGAGCAGCCCTGCTTACAAGGTGAAATAGTACCGCTCGGTAATTAGTTTGCGCAGCCAAACTCTGCTATTAAATCGCCACTGTCAGCGTTGTTTGCTTTGCTTCACACCACAACCAGGTTTCACTCATCAGACAACTCATAT
>TARA_R110001606_G_scaffold320812_1_pt1 | contig 35303 bp, 26 predicted proteins | sample TARA_R110001606 | Tara Oceans TARA_R110001606 (sample SAMEA4398315) | marine metagenome | biome: Polar Biome; feature: [SRF] surface water layer (ENVO:00010504); material: water (ENVO:00002006), including particulate matter (ENVO:01000060) such as... | depth 5 m
ACCAATAGCGACGACCTGTTTGTCGGCAACGCCGGCGACGGCACGCTGACCATTGCGGACGGCGGTGCGGTCTCCAGTCTGAATAGCCTGATCGGCTTTGATACGGGCACCACCGGCACGGTCACCGTCACCGGGGTGGGCAGCACCTGGACCCATAGTCAGGATCTATTGGTCGGCTTTTTCGGCAACGGCACCCTGACCATCGCGGACGGCGGCGCGGTCTCCGATGAGTATGGCTTGATCGGCCTTTATCCAGGCGCCATCGGGACCGTCACCGTAACCGGTGTGGGCAGCACCTGGACCCATAGCGTCGATCTGTTGGTCGGCTATCTCGGCAACGGCGCCCTGACTATCGCGAATGGCGGCGCGGTCTCCGATGAGTATGGCCTGATCGGCTTTGATACAGACGCCACCGGCGCGGTCACCGTCACCGGTGCCGGCAGCAGCTGGACCCATGGCGAAGAGCTGTTTGTCGGCTATTACGGCGACGGGACGCTGACCATCGAAAACGGTGGCGCGGTCTCCAATACCTATGGCTCGATCGGCTACGAAACAGGCTCGACGGGCGCGGTTACCGTCACCGGTGTGGGCAGCACCTGGACCAACAGCGAGGAGCTGTATGTCGGCGACTACGGCGATGGCACACTGACCGTCGCGGACGGCGGCACGGTCTCCAACACCTATGGCTCGATCGGCTTTGACACAGGCACCATCGGGACCGTCATGGTCACCGGCGCGGGCAGCACCTGGACCAACAGCGAGGAGCTGTTTGTCGGCGAGTTCGGAAGCGGCACACTGACCATCGCCGATGGCGGCGCGGTTGAGGCGGACGGGGTGACCCTGGCGTGGGACACCCTCGGCACCGGCACACTCAATATCGGCGCGGCGGCCGGGGATGCGGCGGTCACCGCCGGGTCGCTGGACACGCCGACGATCACCTTCGGGCCCGGCACGGGGGCGATCGTCTTTAATCACACCAGTCCCGATTTCGCGCTGGACGCTGATATTTCCGGCATCGGCACGATCCATGCCCTGGCCGGCCAGACCACCCTGACCGGCGACAGCTCTGCTTTCAGCGGTCCGACGGCGGTTTCCGGGGGCGACCTTCGGGTCACCGGCGGTCTTGGTGGCGACGTCACGGTCTCGGGCGGCTCGCTGGGCGGGTCCGGCACGGTGCTCGGCGCGGTCTCGGTCGGGGCGGGGGCCCTGGTCGGCGTGCAGGGCCAGACCCTGACCATGGGGTCGCTGAGCCTGTCTTCGGTCTCGAGCGTGAATGTGGCGATGGGCGCGCCCGCGCCCGACGTGCTGTTTGCCGTCGGCGGCGACCTGGTGCTGGACGGAACCGTGAATGTCACCGACCTGGGCGGCTTCGGCGCGGGGGTCTATGGGCTGATCAGCTATGGCGGCGGCCTGACCGACAACGGTCTGGTCGTCGGCACCACCCCGACAGGGGTTGTGGCCGGCGATCTGGCGGTTCAGACCTCGGTGGCCGGTCGGATCAATCTGATCAGCGCCGCGGGGCAGGACCTGCTGTTCTGGGACGGCGGCGACCCCACCCTGCACGACAACGGTGCCATTGACGGCGGCGACGGGACATGGAGCGTCGGCGGCCAGACCTGGGCCACGGCCGACGGCCTGGTCAGCAGCGCCATGCGGCCCAACCCCGGCTTTGCCATCTTTCAGGCCACGGCCGGAACGGTCACCGTCGACGGCCCCGGCATCGGCGTCACCGGCATGCAGTTCGCGGTTGACGGCTACAGCGTCACCGGCGACGCCGTTGAGCTGGCGGCGGCCGAGACCCTGATCCGGGTCGGCGACGGCACGGCGGCGGGCGCGGGCATGACCGCGACCATCGCCTCGGCCCTGACCGGCACTGGTCAGCTGGTCAAGACCGATCTTGGGACCCTGATCCTGACCGGCACCAACAGCTATGGCGGCGGAGTCGAGGTTCGCAACGGCACCCTGGTCGGCGATACGGCCTCACTGATCGGCGACATCGCCAACGATGCGACCATGGTGTTCGACCAGACGACGGATGCGATCTTCGCCGGCACCATCGCCGGCGGCGGTGCCACGATCAAGGATGGCGCTGGCAGCCTAACCCTGACCGGTGCCAACACCATGGACTGGACCGTCCGGACCGGCGCCCTGACGGTGGGAGCTGCCGCCTTCGCGGGCGACGTGACGATCGATACCGGCGCGGCCTTCAACTTCAACCCGGCCGCTGATCTGGTCTGGACCGGGGTGTTGTCCGGGGCGGGCGACTTCGGCAAGTCGGGTGCCAACACTCTGACCCTGACCGGGGATTCCTCCGGCTTCGGCGGAGCGACTTCGGTGCTGGGTGGCCTGCTGCGGATCAACGGTGCCCTTGGCGGCCAGGTAACCGTCAGCACCGCAGGCCGGATCGGCGGCTCGGGCCAGGTGGGGAGCCTCATCCTGGGGGACGGCGGGACCCTCGCGCCCGGCAACTCCATCGGCACCCTGAACGTCGCCGGCAATCTGACGATCGCGGCCGGCTCGGTCTATGAGGTCGAGGTCGACCCGGCCGGCAGCGCCAGCGACCTGATCGCCGTGGCCGGCACCGCCACCATCGCCGGCGGCACGGTCCAGCACATCGGCCTGAGCGGCGTCTATACCCCGGTCAGCAGCTACACCATCCTGACCGCGGTCGGCGGGGTCACCGGCACCTTTGACGCGGTGGATTCCGACTACGCCTTCCTCGAGACCCGTCTCACCTATGACCCCAACGCGGTCCGGTTGGTGCTCGAGCGTAACGACGTCTCCTTCGCCGGCGTCGGACACACCTTCAACCAGCAATCGACCGCCGACGCGATCGAGGCCGGCGGCTGGGGCACGCCCCTGTATAGCGCCCTGGTCACGCTGAACGCCGACAACGCCCGGCTGGCTTTCGACCAGCTGTCGGGCGAACTGCACGGCTCGGTACGCTCGGCCATGATCGAGGACAGCGGCCAGGTGCGGGGCATGGTCGGCCAGCGCCTGCGCGATGTCGGGACGGATGTCCGCGGTGTGTCGATGTGGGCCCGGGCCCAGGGCTCGCTCGGCCATATGGCGACCGACGGCAATGCCGCGTCCTTGCGCAACCGGACCGGTGGCCTGTGGCTGGGGGCCGAAGCCGTTGCGGCACCGGGACTGGTGCTGGGCGTCGCCGCCGGGGCCGACAGCGCGACCCACGATTCACTCCGGTCCGGACAGGCTGATCGCGACGGTTACCAGCTGGCGGCCTACGGCTCGGGACAATGGGGGGCCTTCACACTCTCCGCCGGTGTTTCGGCGGCCTGGGACGATATCGAGACCAAGCGTACAGCGATCTTCCCCGGTTTCGCCGAGCACCTTGAAGCGGACTATAGCGCCGAGACCCTTCAGACCTTCGCCGAGGCGACCTGGTCCGTCCCGGTCGGGGCGGCGGTGATCGAGCCGTTCGCCTCCATCGCCCATGTCCGCACAGAAACCGACGCCTTCACCGAGACCGGCGGCGTCGGGGCCCTGTCAGTGCGCAAGCAGAACCAGGCGGTCACCTTCGCCACCCTGGGTCTGGGCGCGCGCCGCAGCTTCGATGACGGCCCGGGACGCAACGGAACCCTTGGGGCACGGTTGGGCTGGCGTCACGCCTCGGGCGACCTGACGGCCGAAACCACCCAGGCCTTCGCCGGCGGCACCGCCTTCACCGTGCGCGGCCTGCCGGTCGACGAGGACGCCCTCGTCGCCGAACTGTCCGGCTATCTGGCGCTCAGTGAGACCATGGCGCTCAAGGTGGACTGGACCGGCCACGCCGGCGACCACACCGCCCAGAGCCTGTCGGCGACCCTGAACTGGCGGTTCTGAAGCCGCGGGATCTGCGGCAGTCACGCCGGAGGCCATGCGGCCCCGCATCAGTGAACGCCAGACTCGTGTTCGTGAAATTGCGCCGCAAATCCAGTGGCAAGGCGCGTCTCGCCGGGCCGATTTACAACGTGACGGCGAGCATACCGCCAAGTCAAAGGCCATCAGGTGGCTGAATTTACAAAGAAAATGGCGCACCCGGAGCGATTCGAACGCCCGACCCCCAGATTCGTAGTCTGGTGCTCTATCCAGCTGAGCTACGGGTGCGCACAGGCCTTTACGGCGAGGGCGGGTATCTAGCCGCTCGATTGGCGCGGCGCAAGCGGGTTCGGGGAGTTTTTGCGGGCTTGGCGAAGCGGGGAGGGCAGCCTAGGTCTGGAGCCTGTCCGTCGTCCCTCCCGAGACCGTCCATGCGCCCTGTCCGTTCGTCGCTCGTCGTCCTGTCCCTTGCGGCCGTCCTGGCCGTGACGACGGCCTGTGGGGGCCTGCCGGGCTTGCGGACTGATCCCGCGGTGGGCGTCGCCCCGGTGGGGCCCCCGGCCCCGGCCCGCGGGCCGTTTGTCGCCGCGGCCAATCCCCTGGCGGTCGCGGCCGGAATGGCGGTGCTGCAACGCGGCGGTTCTGCGGTTGATGCGGCGGTGGCGGTGCAGGCGGTGCTGGGGCTGGTCGAGCCCCAGTCCTCGGGCCTCGGCGGCGGGGCCTTCCTGATGCATTTCGACGCCAGCACCGGCGAGGTCACCGCCTATGACGGGCGCGAGACGGCCCCGGCTTCGGCCACCGACCGCCTATTCTATGAGGACGGTCGGCCGCTGGATTTCAGGGACGCGGTGCTGAGCGGTCGCTCGACCGGCGTGCCCGGCGTGGTGGCCATGCTGGGCCAGGCCCAGCGCGACCACGGCACCTTGGCCTGGAGCGACCTGTTCGGCGACGCCGAAACCCTGGCTCGCGACGGTTTCATCGTCAGCCCGCGCCTGGCGGGCTTCATCGCCGGCCGTGGCGGTCAGGCCCGCACCCGCTGGGCCGAGGCCTATTTCACCCGGCCCGACGGCGGCCGCTATGTCGCGGGCGACCGGCTGCGCAATCCGGCCTATGCCACGACCCTGGCGCGGATCGCCACCGGCGGGGCCGAGGCCTTCTATCGCGGCCCGATCGCCGAGGGGATCGCCGCCACCGTGGCCGAAGCGCCCCGGCCCGGCGGCCTGACCACGGCCGATATCGCCGCCTACCAGCCGATCGAGCGTGGGGCCCTGTGCCGACCCTACCGCGTCTATGTGGTCTGTGTGCCGCCGCCCCCGTCCAGCGGCGTGGCCCTGCTGCAGTTACTGGCCATGGCCGAACAGATCCCGGACATCGACCGGGGTCCCGACAGTGCCGCGGCCTGGACCGCCTTCGCCCAGCTGCAGCGGCTGATGTACGCCGACCGTGATCGCTATGTCGCCGACCCGGGCTTCGTCGGGGTGCCGGTCGCCGGCCTGCTGGATCCCGGCTATGTCGCCGACCGCGCCGCCCTGGCCCCGGGCCTGCGGGGCGCGGCCCCGGCCGGCCTGCCGCCCGGCGGTGTGTTCCGGGGCCCAGACGCCACCGCCGAGCCCGCCGGTACCTCCCATCTCGTTATCGTCGATGCCGCCGGCAACGCCGTCAGCATGACCACCACGGTCGAGAGCGTGTTCGGCTCGGGCCGGATGAGCGGCGGCTTCTTTCTCAACAACCAGCTGACCGACTTCTCGTTCGCGCCGACCCGGCTCGACGGGGAACCGGTCGCCAATGCCGTGGCTGCGGGCAAGCGGCCGCGCTCGTCAATGTCGCCGGTCATCATCCTCGATCGTCAGGGGCGGCTGATCGGGGCCCTGGGCTCGCCGGGCGGCTCGTCGATCCTGGCCTACAATGCCAAGGCCCTGATCGCGGTTCTGGACTGGAACCTGCCGGTCCAGGCCGCCTTCGACCTGCCCAATCTGGTAGCCAAGGGTGACGGGTTCGGGGCTGATACCGAGCGGTTTTCCGCCCGGCTGGCAGAAGAGCTGGCGGCGCGCGGCATCGTGCTGCGTCCCAATGCCAGTGAGAATTCGGGTCTGCACGGCGGGATCTGGCGCGACGGTCGTTGGGACGGCGGGGCCGATGACCGGCGCGAGGGCGTGGTCGAGTCGGTCGCTCTGGCGCTCAGGCCCTGATCACCAGTCGGGTTTGATCGACAGCTGGAAGGCGATGAGGCCTTCGGACACATCGGTATCGACCCCTTGGCCGACGCGCAGGTCCGACGGGCCCAGTTCGCGATAGACCAGACCGATCGAGCTCTGGATGTCGCCCTTGCGGAAGGCGACGCCCAGCGAGGCGTCTCCGATGAAATTGCTGGAGTCGTGGCTGACGCCGGAGCGGGCGAAATCCCCGTCCCGGGTGCGGGCGAAATTATAGCCGACCGCGCGACCGGATCCGGCGGCATAGATGTACCAGCGGGCCCGTTCGCCGAAGGCTTCCCGGCCGGCGGGCACCAGCCGCTCCATGTCGGTCCCGATCTGCAGCATGGCCCCGGCCTCGGCGGTGCCGCCCCGGGTGCCGACGCCGACGCCGGCGTGGGGGATCAGGGTCACCTCGAGACCCGAGGCGGTATAGCCCAGGGTCGCGGGCCAGCCGCGGATATAGCTCAGGTCATAATGTTCGGCCTCGAGCGCCGCCGGTTCCAGCGGACTGACCGGAACAGGGGCCCCGTCGGCGCGGCGTAGCGCGCCCTCGGTCCGCAGGCGCAGACGGTCGGTGAATTCGGAGGTTTCGAACCAGATGTCGCGGCGATCGATGGCGCGGGGGGCCACCCCGGTGGCGGGGTCCACGAGCCCGGCCGACGTGTCGAACGACGGGCTGAAGCCGTCCCCGTCCAGCCCGCCAAACGGCAGGGTGCGATCCAGCTGGATCAGCAGGTCGGCGACGGTAGCCGGTGGTGCCGCATCCGGGGCGACGGTGGTATCGACGATCCAGGAGGTCGGCGCGGTCTGGGACTCGGCCGAATCGGCGCTGGCGCAGATCAGCGCCATCCCCATTCCGGTCAAGATCGTCACCAGACGCATCAACGGCCCCCTCAGTCCGTTAGCGATGGGAATCCTTTACCAGAATCCCCGGTCCGCCAACACACATTTTCGTCCCAATGCAAACGGGTCGGCGGGGTGGCGGTTCCACCGGAGACGGAACGGATCAACCGGTACCGGCCCCTGCGGGCCGGTACCGTGCCGTCACTGGCAGGCCAGGCACTCATCGTAGTCGGTCGGCGCGGCGCTGAAGAGGTCGGGCTGGTTGGGGTCGAACTCGACCTCGGCCTTGTCCTCGGAGCCGGCGAAGGCGGCCCGCTGCACCGATTTGGAACGCAGATAGTAGAGCGACTTCAGGCCCCGCTCCCACGCCGACCAGTGCAGCATGTGCAGGTCCCATTTGTTGACGTCGCCCGGGATGAACAGGTTGATCGACTGGGCCTGGCAGATCTCGGGCGTGCGATCGGCGGACAGTTCGACGATCCAGCGCTGGTCCAGCTCGAACGCGGTCTTGAAGATGGATTTCTCGTCGTCGGTCAGCTCATCGAGATGCTGGACCGAGCCTTCGTGCTCGAGGATCGACGACCAGATGGCCTCGGTGTCGAGACCCTTTCCGGCCAGGATTTTCTCCAGATAGGGGTTCTTGACGGCGAACGAGCCCGACAGGGTCTTGTGCGTATAGATGTTGGCCGGGATCGGTTCGATGCCGGCCGAGGTGCCGCCGCAGATGATCGAGATCGAGGCGGTCGGGGCGATGGCCAGCTTGTGGCTGAACCGTTCCATCACATCGCGCTCGGCCGCATCCTCGCAGGCCCCCTTTTCTTCGGCCAGCAGGCGGCTGGCTTTGTCGGCCTCGCGACGCAGATGCTTGAACAGCCGCATGTTCCACGACTTGGCCATCGCGCTTTCGAAGGCGACGCCCTGGGCCTGCAGGAAGGAGTGGAAGCCCATCAGACCCAGACCGACCGAGCGCTCGCGCTTGGCCGAATAGACGGCTGCGGCCATCTCCGGCGGGGCCCGGCGGATGAAGTCTTCCAGCACGTTGTCGAGGAAACGCATCACGTCCTCGATGAATTTCGGCTCCTCACGCCACTCCAGGAAGGTCTCGGCATTGACCGACGACAGGCAGCAGACCGCCGTCCGGTCGACGCCCAGATGGTCGCGGCCGGTGTGGAGCATGATCTCCGAGCACAGGTTGGACTGTTTCACCTTCAGGCCCAGGTCGCGCTGATGCTGCGGCATCTGGCGGTTCACCGTGTCCGAGAAGATCAGATAGGGCTCGCCGGTCTGCAGGCGGATCTCGAGGATTTTCTGCCACAGGCTGCGCGCGTCGACGGTGCGGATGACTTCCTGATCCTTCGGCGACAGCAGGTCGAAGGTACGCCCGTCGCGCACCGCCTCCATGAAGGCGTCGGTGATGTTGATGCCGTGGTGCAGGTTCAGGGACTTGCGGTTGAAGTCGCCCGACGGCTTGCGGATCTCGAGGAACTCCTCGATCTCGGGGTGGTGCACGTCCAGATAGACGGCGGCCGAACCGCGCCGCAGCGAGCCCTGCGAAATCGCCAGCGTCAGCGAGTCCATGACGCGGATGAAGGGGATGATGCCGCTGGTCTGGCCCGCGCCCTTGACCTTCTCGCCGATCGACCGGACCCCGCCCCAGTAGGTGCCGATGCCGCCACCGTTGGAGGCCAGGGCGACGTTCTCGTTCCAGACCGACTGGATGCCGTCCAGGCTGTCGCCCACGGCATTGAGGAAGCAGGAGATCGGCAGGCCGCGGTCAGCGCCGCCGTTCGACAGCACCGGCGTCGACGGCATGAACCAAAGCTTGGACATATAGTCATAGACGCGCTGGGCGTGGCCGGCGTCGTCGGCATAGGCGGTGGCGACGCGGGCGAACATGTCCTGATAGCTCTCGCCCGCCAGCAGATAGCGATCCTCGAGGGTCTTCTTGCCGAAGGCGGTCAGCAGATCGTCGCGCGACCGGTCCAGTTGCAGGGACGGCACCACCGACAACTGCGGCCGGTCAGTCGTGTCCGCAGTCGCAACCGACTGGAATTCAACCGTCTTCAAAGCTTCGCCGCCAGCCATTGGTAATTCGCCCTGAACTAAAATCATTGATCGTTGCCGTCGCGCCCTGACCACATCATCTAGTGGCCGAAGCGCTCCCCAAGCCCACATATGGGGCGCAGATGGCTAACGACCCGTCAACGGGCTTGACGATCACTTTCTGTCCGAATCGCTTCGGAAGGCGGGATGAGCCTGTGGGAAAGCGGATGACAGGGGCATGACGGGCTGTTGAGCTTTGCGATCACGAAGGCGTGATGTCGAGTTCGGCGGAACGGGCGGACAGCTTGGCCGTTAGCAGCCGATGACCCGCACGACCGCCCCGGGAATTCTGTCCCGGCTCCTGCATCTGGCCCGGACCGAACTGGCCCTGCTCAGTGGCCTGCTGATCGTCGCCCTGGGGATATGGGCCTTCGCCGGCCTGGCCGACGAGACCGGTGAGGTCGGCGGTCAGGCCTTCGACCAGGCCGTGCTGGCGGCGATGCGACCCAATGCCGATCCGTCTGACGCCTGGGGGCCGTGGTGGCTCCAGGCTGCGGCGGGCGACATCACCGCCCTGGGCGGCATCGCCGTGCTCGGCCTGTTCGCCACCGTCGTCGTCGCCTTCCTGCTGATCCAGCGCAAGCGGTTGTCGGCTGTGATGCTGATGCTCGGTCTCGCCGGCGGCGTGGTCCTCAGCGAGGGCCTGAAGGGGGTGTTCGAACGGGCCCGGCCACCCGCGCTGTTCCAGGCGGTCGAGACGATCAACGCCAGCTTCCCGTCCGGCCACGCCCTGCTGTCGACGGTCTTCTATCTGACGGTCGGCGTGCTGCTGGCCCGGACCCTGCCGCGTCGTCGCCTCAAGGTCTTCGTTCTGGGCACGGCGGTGCTGATCGCCCTGCTGGTGGGTGCGACTCGCGTCTATCTGGCGGCCCACTGGGCCACCGACGTTCTGGCCGGCTGGAGCGTGGGGGCCGCCTGGGCCATGAGCCTGTGGCTGGGGGCCTCCCTGATCGAGCGGCGGCAGCGATCCCGACACGCGGCCCTGCAGGATTCGCCGGCTCCGGCAGCGGAGCCCGCCGGTCCCGATTGATCCGGTGCAACCGTGGCATCTGAAATTTAACCTATGGGTGCGATCAAGGCTGTTCACGTGGTCGGGAGGGACCGTATGCACGGTCGCTGGCGACTGTTTCGACATGATGCAGGTCAAGCCTCGGGTCCGCCCGCCTGGACCTATGTGGTCCTGTTCACGGCCTGCCTGCTGATCGGCATCTGGAGCGCCCGAACCTTCGGGGCCGTGGTCATCTGGCCCGCCAACGGCGTGATGCTTGCCGCCCTGTTGCAACTCCATCGTCGCAAGGCCATCTCCGTCCTCGCTGCGTGCCTGGTCATCAATCTGCTCGCCAATGTCGTGCGCGGCGACCCGATGCCCTATCTCTGGCTCAACGCTGTGCTCAATCTGGGTCAGGTCTGTGTGGCCGGTCTGATCGCCCGCCGGGTCGGCGGGGCCGCCCTGGATCTGCGCCGTCCGCGCCGACTGGCCAATTTCGCGCTGTTGGCCGTGACCCCGGCCGTTCTGCTGTCGGCCCTGTTCATCGTCACGGTAGCCGGCACGCTGCAATCCTATTCTCCGGCCCTCTATCTGTTCACCCTTGTGCGCTACTCGGCGATGGAAATCCTCGGGTTGCTGATCGTCACACCGGCCCTGCTGCTGCTCGCCAAATCGCACCGCTTCCGCGACACCGCCCCCGCCTCGCGGCGCGAGACCCTGGGCCTGATGGCCCTGCTGGTGCTCGTGACCACGGGTGTGTTCGTTCAGTCGCTGGCCCCGCTGGTCTTTCTGATCTTTCCCGCCCTGATGCTGGTCGCCTTCCGCGTCTCGCCGGTGTGGGTGGCGTGTGCGGTGCTGCTCGTCGCTTTGATCGGCGGAGTCAGCACAGTGACCGGTCATGGTCCGGCGGCGCTGACACGGGTGATCGGGATTCCCGGACTGGAAGCGGTTCCCCTGGTCATCCACCGGCTCAACGCCTTCTATCTGTGCATGCTGGCCGTGGTGCTGACCGCCCTGCCGGTGAGCACGGTCATGTCCGCCCGTCGCGGCCTGGTCGCCCGGCTGGAGGCGCGGACCCGGGCCGCCCAGCAGGCCCGTCGCCGCGCCGAGGAGGCCGACGCCGTCAAAACCCGCTTTCTGGCGCTGATGAGCCATGAGATGCGCACGCCGCTGAACAGCGTCACCGGCTATGCCGAGGTCCTGGCCCGCCGTCCCGCGATGGAGCCCGAGGCCCGTGATCAACTCGACCAGATCCAGCGTTCGGGCGAAGTCCTGCTGATGCTGGTCGAGGATGTGCTGGCGGTCTCCCGCGGCGACGACACACTGGACCTTCAGCCCCTGACCCTGTCGGTTCTGCTGGACACCGCGCTTGAGACGAGCCGTTCCACCGCGGTGGAAAAGGGTATCGCCCTGACCCTGGATGTCCGTCCGGCCGCCATCGGGCCGGTCATGGGCGATCGTTGTCGCCTGCGGCAGACCCTGCATCATCTGATCGGCAATGCCGTGAAATTCACGGACGAAGGCTCGGTGTCCGTCGTCGCCGACCGGATCGGTGAGGACGTGGTCATCACGGTCGCGGATACCGGCTGCGGTCTCGACCTGGCCGGGGTCGATGCCCTGTTTGACGTCTTCGTCCAGGGCGACGATTCGATCAGCCGCCGTCACGTCGGGGCCGGGATCGGCCTGGCCGTGGTCAAGCGCCATGCCACCATCATGGGCGGCGACATCAGCGTAGACAGTCGCCCGGGCCAGGGGACGACCTTCACCCTGCGTCTGCCGATGGGCCTCGCCGCCAACGATCTGGATGTCGGCACCGATCCGCTCACGGGCGGTGAGGACTCCCTGTCCCGCACGCCCCGGGTCCTGGTGGTGGATGACCACCCGGCCAATCGCGAGGTTGCCCGTCTCATGCTGACTGCGGTCGGTTGCGAAGTGGCCGAGGCCGCCGATGGCGACGAGGCCGTCGACATGGCCCGGGCCGGGATGTTCGATCTGATCCTGATGGATGTGCGGATGCCGCGTGTGGATGGACTGGCCGCGACCCGCCTGATCCGGGAGTTGCCCGGAGCCGTCGCCCGGACGCCGATCCTGGCGGTCACCGCCGATGCCATGCCCGCCGACGCCGCGCGCTGTCTTGCAGCGGGGATGAACGCTCACTTGGCCAAGCCGATCTCGCATCAGGCCCTGTATGCGGCGATGGAGACCCTGCTTTCGGGGCCGACATCGGACACCGCCGCGGTGGCCTGATCCGGCCCGGACCGGGTGCCGCAATGCGATATTCTTGCCGTACGCCATCCTATGGGCGCTACTGAACCGGTTCATTTCCGACAGCATTTTTCCGGGCAGGGGCTAATTTCCCGCCCTGGTTTCCGGCACGCCTAGACTCGCGGGATGACCTGCGATCCTCCAAACCCCGCCCCGCTGCCGCCACCGGACCTGTGGACCCGCGCCCGCGCCGACTATCTGGCCGGCGTCTCCGCCCCCGTGGTGGCTGAACGTTACGGTCTGTCCGAACGCACCCTGCGCCGCCGCGCCGCCACTGAGGGCTGGCGTCGTGTGGATCAGTCGCCCGTCGTGCTCGAACCCCCGCCGCCCTGGAACCGGGATACCCTGTCCCGCGAGGAGGCCATCGAACGATTCCCTGAACTGGCCGAGGTCGAGGCGGCAGCCTCCAACGACGCCTTCTTTCTGCTGTTCGATCCGGACCAGAAGGATCTGCGCCGGTACGCCTTCCGCCATGCCGCCGAGTCCGCCGCCTTCGGCCGACCGGCTGAAGCAGTGGTCTGGATGCGACTGGTCCAGATGCTGGATCGCACAGGCGAGCAGACGGATCGCCTCGGGCGGCCCTTCCGGGAAGAAGACTATCTCCGCGCCGCCTATCTCCGCCGGCTCGGTGAGGACGTTGCGCCGCCGCCCGGGAGCGAACCGTCACCGCACGAACCCTGAAGGGGGATGGCACGGTTGGCACCCCGATTCCGCAAAACCCTGCCACGACGCTGGCCGGTTTCGTCCCGGGCTTATCCCCGGAAGTCTCTCTTCTGCCTACCATATCTAGCGGTTTTGCAAAAAGTGATCGCAACATAGCCGCATTTGCCCTTGGCGCCGCCGCCATCCACCCGCATGCTAGGGGTCGATTTCCGGATTTCCAGTCAGAGCCTGTACCGATGAACGCCCACGCCATCATCAAGCCCACCACACCCGGTCTGCTGACCCGCTCGGCCGCTTACAAGCCGTTCCGCTATCCGTGGGCCTTCGACATGTGGAAGAAGCAGCAGCAGGTCCACTGGATGCCCGAGGAGATTCCGCTGGGTGAGGACTGCAAGGACTGGGCGGTCAATCTGAACGACAAGGAGCGCAATCTGCTGACGCAGATCTTCCGCTTCTTCACCCAGGCCGACATCGAGGTCGCCGACAACTACATGGAAAAATACGGCCGCGTCTTCAAACCCACCGAGGTGAAGATGATGCTGTCGGCCTTCGCCAATATGGAGACCATCCATATCGCGGCCTATGCCCTGCTGCTGGAAACCATCGGCATGCCCGAGAGCGAGTTCGGGGCCTTCATGGAATATGAGGCCATGCGCGACAAGCATGACTTCATGCAGGAGTTCGGCGTCGAGACCGAGGCCGACATCGCCCGCACCCTGGCCATGTTCGGCGGCTTCACCGAAGGTCTGCAGCTGTTCGCATCCTTCGCGATGCTGATGAATTTCCCGCGTCAGAACAAGATGAAGGGGATGGGCCAGATCGTGTCCTGGTCCGTGCGTGACGAGAGCCTGCACTGCGAGGGCATCATCAAACTGTACCACGCCTTCAACAAGGAGACGGGGGCCGTCACCAAGGCCGTGGCTGACGACATCGTGGGTTGCTGCGAAACGGTCGTGGCGCTCGAGGACAAATTCATCGACCTGGCCTTCGAAGCCGGCGAGGTCCAGGGCATGACCCCCGAGGACATCAAACAGTATATCCGCTTCATCGCCGACTGGCGCCTGCGCCAGCTGCACCTGCCCGAGGTCTACGGGGTCAAGGAAAACCCGCTGCCGTGGCTGCAGTCCCTGCTCAGCGGTGTCGAGCACGCCAATTTCTTCGAGGCCCGCGCCACCGAATATTCCAAGGGCGCGACCACCGGGGCCTGGCACGGGGCCGACGGCGTCTGGGGCAGTTTCGATGCGATGATGCAGCGCCGGACAGAGCCGGTCGAAGGCTAGTTCCGGCGCGGCGGTCGCTCAGATCGCCGCGAACCACTCATAGCCGCGGTCTTCCCAATAGCCGCCCTTGCCGTCGCCGATGCCGTCCAGGCTGGCGACGGCTTCTATGCGTTTGATATATTTGGCATGCTTATAGCCAAGCTGACGCTCGACCCGCAGCCGCAGCGGGGCCCCGTGGGGTATGGGCAGGATCTCACCGTTCATCGCCCAGGCCAGCAGGGTCTGCGGATGTCGGGCGTCGACCAGGTCGATGCTCTCATAATAGCGGTCGCCGCCCTCGGTCTGGTCCAGGGCGTCGAAGCAATGGAAGACGATATAGCGGGCTTCGGGCTTCAGCCCGGCCTCATCCAGCAGGGTCTCCAGCCGCACCCCGGTCCATTCGGCGATCGAGGTCCAGCCCTCTACGCAGTCGTGTTTGGTGATCTGGGTCCGGGCCGGGCGGGCCCGTAACTCGACCAGAGACAGGCTCAGGGGCCGTTCGACCAGTCCACCGATCTCCAGCCGGTAGGCGGCGAAGGCCCCGTCGCGCAGGGCCACATAGTCGGCGGCGGCCGGACTGATCGAGCCGTTGGGCCGGAAGTCGGGCGAGATCTCGGCCCGGTCATAGGTCGGGGCCAGAGCGTCGGCCGGGATCAACAGTCGCTGGGCCCGTCGGGTCAGGCCCTCAGCCATGCGCCCGGCTTGGGTCGCCAGCCGGTTTCCCGCCTCGCCGCAGGCGGTCAGGCCCGCAGCGGCGGTCGCCAGTAACCCCAACAGCCCGTGACGACGGTTCATGACGGGTCTCCGTCCGGGTCGGTCGGTGGGATCTCGCTCTCCGTCGGCTCAAGCACGAACCAGCCGGTGATCATCGCCCGCATATTGTTGAACAGGCCGGTCCAGATCACCAGGCCGACATGGATGATGATGAAGCCGACGATCAGTCCGGCCGAGATGAAATGCAGGGACCGGGCCGACTGCCGCCCGCCCATGATGTCCAGCAGCACGCCGCCGATGGCGTTGAAGCCCGGCGACATGCTCAGTCCCGTGATCAGCATCATCGGCAGGACGATCAACACCATGGCCAGATAGGTCAGCTTCTGAATGACATTATAGGCGCGGGCTTCCTCGTCCTTGGGGAAGTGGAAGCGGGCGTGTTCCTTTACCGAGGCCCAAAGCCCCCCCAGATCGGTTCGAGTGGGCCACAGGCGTCGCCGGAAGCGACCGCTGACCACGCCCCAGGCCAGATAGGCCAGACCGTTCAGCACGAAGACCCAGGCGAACAGGAAATGCCAGTGCCGCGCCCCCGCTAGATTGCGACCCTGGGGGAGCAGCAGCCAGTTCGGGACCGCCGGGGTGTTGATCCAGGGATCGGCGAAGGTCGAGCGCAGGCCCCAGTACAGGTGCGGATGGGCGGCCAGGATGTTCAGCCCGCTCATGATCAGCACGATGACTGCGGCGACGTTGATCCAGTGGCCGATCCGCACAGTCGTCGGATGTCGCCAGACCGCGATGCGTCCGTCGGACAGGGCGCGGTCAGGCCGGGCCGGGCTCACGAGCGTGCTGCCGGATCATTGCCGATGGAGATGCCGACCATGCTGAAATCCCCGCTATGTCGTCCACGCTCCCATGCGCGACTCTCGCGTGCAAGCGGTGAGGGGGGCTCAGTTCGGGGCGTTGGCCCGACAGTCGCGCCGGCCGCTGGCCTCGCAGGCCCGGATCATTGCCTCCCAGGTCGCCCGGGCCCGGTCATACTCGGCCCGCGCGGCGGTGGCGGTTCTCTGCTCGGCTTCGTAGTTGGCCTGTAGCGTGGCGGCCGTGGCGGCTTCCGTGCGGTAGCGGGCCTCGGCCTCCGCATGGGCGGCGGTGTCGGTGGCCTCTTGCCGGGCAACCGCCTCATTGTGGGCGGCGATCTTCGCGTTCAGGTCGGCGGTCGCCGCCAGCTCGTCCGGATCCTGTTCGCTATCGGGGGCCCGGTGATAGGTTTCGCCCCGGGCCTGAAGGCGGGCCGCCTCGGCCGCGGTCTCCGGCGCTGGCGGCGGCGTCTGGGTCAGAGCCTGTGCGGCTCCGGCGATCAGGATCAGGCCGCCGGCCAGGCCTGCGGCGGTTCTCAGGGTCGGACGAATCATCAGTCTGTTCTCCTCGGCGCGTGCTGCCGATCGTGGCGGCCAAGCGGGGCCGTTTCGCGGCGACTCGCTACAACAACGCCCGATCCGCGGTTTGGAGCCATCACTCCGGCAGTTTCAGCTCGAAGGTGGTGCCGCCGGGTCCGGTGTCGACCAGACGCAGATCCCCGCCGTGGTTGGCGGCCAGCTCGCGGGAAATGGTCAGACCCAGTCCCGTGCCGTCCGCGCCGCCCCCGCTGACGAAGGGATCAAACAGTCGGCCCGCCATGCGCGCATTGATGCCCGGCCCGTCATCGCTGACCCGCACCCGGCAGGACCCGCCTTCGCCGGTCGCCGAGACCCGGATCACGCCCTTCTGACGGCCGGAGGCCTCGATCGCCTGCCGGGCGTTGCGCATCAGATTGACGAGGATGCGATGCAGCTGGTCGGCATCGGCATTGATGCTGTAGCGGGCCGGGATCGACCGGACCAGCCGCACCCCGTCGGCCTCGAGGCCCGCATCTTCGGCTGCGGCCTTGACGGCAGCAGCCAGGGCGATGGGCGTGCGTTGGGGCAGGGGCTCCTCGCTGCGCCCGTACTCCAGCACATTGCGGGCCAGCGCCGCCGCCCGTCCGAGCGCCCGCTCCAACCGCGGCAGGACCCGGGCCACCTGGGGGTCGGGCGAGCCCGCCAGCCGCTCGGACGCGATCTGGGCCGAGGTCAGCATGTTGCGCAGGTCGTGGTTGATCTTGGCCACGGCCTGACCCAGCGCGACCAGCCGGGCGCGTGAGCGCAGCGACAGCCGGACTTCTTCCTGCATGCGCGCCAGTTCGCGCTCGACCCGGCCGATCTCGTCATGCCGGGTACTGGGGGGCTGGCCCTCGGTTTCGGGATTGGTGGCGAAATGCTCGATCGAGCGGGTCACCCGTCGCAGCGGCTGCAGCACCAGAAAGGCCAGCGCCGCATACAGCAGGCCACCGGCCACGGCCGAGATCAGCAGCGACACCAGCAAGCTGTTGAGCAGGAAGGCCCGCAGTTCCAGCTTCAGCGGCTGGGCCGGGGCCAGCACCTCGATGAAGTCGCCGGAACGATAGCGCGGCCGGGCCTGCACCCGGATGGACCGATCCGGGTGACCGGCGAGGGTGCGCCACGGATCCAGTAGCCAGGCCCCGACATTGCGCTGTCTCAGGTCGATCACATCGGGGGTGCGCGGCAGATTGGGGGCCTGCAGCAGCAGGCGACGCACGCCCTGGTCGCCGACCACCACGGCCTGGACCCCGCCGATCGTCAGCAGTTGTTCAGCCGTGGCGTCCTCGACGGCAGAATAGGGCAGGGCCTCGACCCCGACCGAGGCCAGCTCGGCCGACTGCAGCCGGTCCAGCAGCCAGCGCTCATGGAAGGAGGCGGCGCTGGGGGCGATGATCAGCGCCCCGACCGCCAGGGTGAAGCCGACGGTCAGCAGCAGCAGTCGCCACGACAGGCCGTCCGGGGCCGGGACATGCAGCCGTCCGCGCAGGCGCTGAACCCAATTCTCGGGCAGGCGCAGACGCAAGGGCGCGCGGGACGCCGGCGCGCCGTCTGTGACCGTCCTTGCGGCTGGAGGGGTGCCGGTCGTGGCCGGGCTCGGCGGGGTCATGCGGGGGTCTCCTGGCCACGGTCCCGCCAGACCTTACCCAGTTTGAGGCCCAGCGGCAGCAGCAGCGACAGGAAGACCACCCCCATCAGCGGCCAGAAGAAGCGCGACACCAGCAGGGACAGATCGACATGTTCTCCCGCCTGAATCATCTCACCCAGACCCGCGCCGATCGAGGTGTAGATGAAGGTCGAGGGCAGCAGGCCGAAAAAGGTGGCGAGGATATAGGGGCGCAGCGGGGCGGCGATCATGCCGGCGGCGGCGTTGATCAGCACGAAGGGCACGCTGGGGATGACCCGCAGGGTGAACAGGGTGACGAAGGCATTACGGTCCACCCCCTTGGCCAGACGATCCATGAAACCCGCGTCGGCGGCGAATTTCGCTCTCAGCCAGGTGCCGATGGCGGTGCGATAGACCAGATAGATGACGACCGAGCCGATGGTGGCCCCTGTGGCCTGGGCCAGGGCCCCGACCCACGGGCCGAACATCATGCCGCCCAGCAAGGTCAGGAACACCGGTCCGGGGATGGTCGAGGCCGTGGCTGTCGCATAGACGGCGATGAAGGCGACGAGCGCCAGCCAGTAATGCTCCTGAGCATAGGCCTGCAGGCCCAGACCATGCTCGCGGATCATGTCCATCGACAGGTAGCGGTTCCAGCCCAGGCTGAAGAAGGCGACCGCCAGGCCGGCGATGGCCATCAGCGGCAGGAGGCGGATTGCCCACTCTCTAGCTGATCGTTTCGCCATGCCTCAGAATGCCTTCCTGTGCCGGGTCTGCGTTGACACCTGCGGTCATGCGCCTTATACGCCCGCCCTCCTGCGGTGACGTTCCTTATTCGTTAGCCGTGCAAACCTTTAGACCCCGGAGCCGACCGTGAAGCGGACCTATCAGCCGTCGCGACTCGTGCGCAAGCGCCGTCACGGCTTCCGTTCGCGGATGGCCACCAAGAACGGACAGAAGATTGTTGCGCGGCGTCGCGCCAAGGGCCGCAAGCGCCTGACGGCCTAAGTCGTCGGGCTTTTGTGCCTCGCGTCCCGGTGGACGCATGACAGATGATCTCAACATCGAGCGCCTGACCTCGCGGCCCCAGTTTCTGGCGGCCGCGAGAGGCGTTTCGGAAGCCCGTGGCGCGGTGGTTATCCAGCGACTCGACCGTCATGACGGTGACACCATGGTGCGTGTCGGTTTTACCGCCACGCGCAAGGTCGGTGGTGCCGTCGTGCGCAACCGTGCCAAACGCCGCCTGCGCGAAGCCGCACGGGCTATGGTTCCCCTTATCGGGCGTGCCGGAAGCGACTATGTCTTCATCGCCCGGATGGGTACGGCAGGCCGTTCATGGGACCGTTTGCTTGACGATGTGAAATCGGCGCTTACAAGGCTCGCGACCCCGCGGCCGGCGCCTGGCGCCATTCCACCCGCCCGCGACCCTTCCGGCCAGGACCGCTGAACTCCATGCAGAATGACAACAGCAGGAACACGATCATCTTCGTCGTGATCGCGATGATCTTCCTGCTCGGCTACAGTGAATTCGTGATGAAGCCGCAGGCCGAGCGCCGTCAGGCGGCTCAGCAGCAGGCGACGGAACAGACCACCGGAACGTCTGCCGACGGCGTGGCTTTGGCCGCCAGCCCCACCGCCGCGGTGTTCGTGACCGACCGCAGTGCCGCGCTCGGCACAGGGGCGCGGGTGCCGATCCAGACGCCGACGCTGAAGGGCTCGCTGTCGCTGGAAGGCGGTCGCATCGATGACCTGTTCCTGATCGACTATCGCGAGACGCTGGCGGCGGACTCCCCGCCGGTCGAGCTGTTCCGCCCCCAGGGCATGGAGCACAGCTATTCGGCCCTGTTCGCCTGGAACGGCCCCAACGTCCCGGGTGGCGTGCCCGGTCCGCGTACGCCGTGGCGATTGACTGACGGCTCGGTGCTGACGCCGACGACTCCGGTCACCCTGACCTGGGACAACGGCCAAGGCCTGCGCTTCACCCGCGTGATTGCCATCGATCCGCAGTATCTGTTCACCGTCACCGATACGGTCGCCAATTTCGGCACCCAGGCCATCACCATCGCGCCGTTCGGCCGGGTCGAGCGCCAGGGCGTTCCGGACCACGTCGGCCGCCAGATGATCCTGCACGAAGGGGCCATCGGCACCTTCGGCGCTGAAGATGGAAAATTCTCGACCCAGCAGTTGAAATACAAGGACTGGGCCAAGAAGGAACGGGTTCAGCACACCTCGACCGGCGGCTGGCTCGGCATCACCGACAAATACTGGCTGGCGGCGATGATCCCCGATCAGTCCGAGAAGATCGAGGCCGAGTTCCGTGTGCGCAGCGGCGGCGGTGCCGATATTCACGAGGTCAACATGTTGGGCGCGGCGCGCACCATCGCGCCCGGCCGCCAGATCACCGAAACCCAGAGGCTGTTCGCCGGGGTCAAACGCAACGAAATCCTGACGGGCTATCAGGACGAACTGAACCTGCCGCGTTTCGTCTATGCGATCGACTGGGGGATGTTCTGGTTCCTGACCCGCCCGATCTTCATGGTCGTGGAGTTCTTCTTCGGGGTTCTGGGCAATTTCGGCCTCGCCATTCTGGCCCTGACCTTTGTCGTCAAGCTGATCATGTTCCCGTTGGCCAACAAGTCCTACGAGAGCCTGTCCAAGATGCGCAAACTCCAGCCGCTGATGGAGGAGATCAAGAAGAAGAATCCGGACGATCCGGCTGCGCAGCAAAAGGAAACGATGGCGCTCTATCAGCGCGAGAAGATCAATCCGCTGGCGGGCTGTCTGCCCATCCTGGTCCAGATTCCGGTCTTCTATGCCCTGTACAAGGTGCTGTACGTGACCATCGAGATGCGGCATGCGCCCTTCTTCGGCTGGCTGCGCGACCTGTCGGCCCCGGATCCCTCGACCCTGTGGACCCTGTACGGCCTGATCCCGTGGGACCCGACCTCGCTGCCGCTGGTCGGCACCATTCTCGGCACCAATTTCGCCCTCGGCATCCTGCCGATCTTCTACGGCCTGACCATGTGGCTGCAGATGGCGATGAACCCGCCCGCACCCGACCCGGTGCAGCGCAAGATCTTTGCCTTCATGCCGCTGGTGTTCACCTTCATCATGGCCACCTTCCCTGCGGGCCTGCTGGTCTACTGGGCCTGGAACAACATCCTCTCGATCCTGCAGCAGTGGTTCATCATGCACCGCTTCAAGGCCGAGAATCCGATCGACACCTTCATCGCCCGCTTCAAGAAGACGGCGTGACCGATTTCACCCCCGAGGAGCTGGAGGCCGCGCGGATCCTGTTCGCGCGGCCCGCGACCTTCGTCATGGGCGCGGCCAAGATCGAGCAACTGCCAGAACCGGACCTGCCCGAGGTCGCCTTCGCCGGGCGCTCCAACGTGGGCAAGTCCAGCCTGATCAACGGGCTGGTCGGCATGCACAAATTGGCCCGTGCCTCGAACGAGCCGGGGCGCACGCGCGAGGTCAATTTCTTCGACCTCGACGGCAAGACCCGGCTGGTCGACCTGCCGGGTTACGGCTGGGCCAAGGCGTCGAAAACGACGGTGCGAAAGTTCCAGGACCTGGGTCGCGACTATCTGCGCGGCCGCGTCACCCTGAAGCGGGTCTATCTGCTGATCGACAGCCGCCACGGCCTGAAGAAGGTCGACGACGAGGCTCTGGAAGCGCTCGATCTGGCCGCGGTCAGCTACCAGATCATCCTGACCAAGGCTGACAAGCTGAAGAAGGGCGAGGCCGAGGTTGTCCAGGCGGCGACGCTTAAGGCCATTTCCAAACGTCCGGCGGCCTTCCCGACGGTGATCGTTACCTCGGCGGAGAAGGGTGACGGCATGGCCGAGCTGCGCGCCGAGATCATGCGCACGACCGGCATCGCCCCCTAGCCATTGGCCCGGGCGGCCTTGCCTCCCATATGGGCGGGATGATCCCGCTTTCCATTCTCGATCTCGCCCCGGTGCCCCAGGGCGCGGATGTCTCTCGTGCCCTGGCCAATACGCTTGACCTGGCCCGCCATGCCGACACGCTCGGCTATCGACGCTACTGGCTGGCCGAACACCACAACATGCCCGGCATCGCCAGCGCGGCGACCTCTGTCCTGATTGGCGCAGTGGCGGCGGCGACCCGTACGATCCGGGTCGGGGCCGGCGGCGTGATGCTGCCCAACCACGCCCCGCTGGTCATTGCCGAACAGTTCGGCACCCTCGCCGCCCTGCACCCCGGCCGCATCGATCTGGGGCTGGGGCGCGCGCCCGGTTCCGACCAGGCCACGGCCCAGGCCCTGCGCCGCACCCTGTCCGGCGACGTCGACGCCTTTCCGCAGGACGTGATGGAGCTGATTCACTGGTTTGCCCCGGCCCAGTCTGACCAGCGCATCATCGCCAATCCCGGCGAGGGTCAGGATGTGCCGATCTGGATCCTCGGGTCCTCGACCTACGGGGCCCGGCTGGCAGCCCATCTGGGCCTGCCCTACGCCTTCGCCAGCCATTTCGCGCCGGGCGAGATGATGCGCGCCCTGCAGGTCTATCGTGACGACTTTCGGCCGTCAGAGCGGCTGGCCGAGCCCTATGTGATGCTGGGCTACAATGTCTTCGCGGCCGAAACGGACGAGGAGGCGACACATCTGTTCACCTCGCTGCAGCAGGCCTTCGTCAATCTGCGCAGCGGCCGCCCCGGCAAGCTGCCGCCGCCGGTCGACGGCTATGGTGACCGGCTGTCAGGGTCAGAGCGGGCGATGATCGATCAGGCGCTGGCCTGCTCGGCCGTCGGGTCTCCGGCCACGGTTCGGGCGCGCATTGAGGCGTTTGTCGACAAGACCGGCGCGGACGAGCTGATGGTTACGAGCCAGATCTGGGACCACGAGGCGCGGCGGCGGTCGCTCGCTTTGCTGGCCGAGGCGTGGGCGTTGCCCGCTTCGGCTTGACGGGGGCCGGGTCGGGGATCGCAGTCTTCCAGGCGGCCCCCAGATCAATGGCTGCCAGCAGGTCCTGGGCGGGGTCTCCGGGCAACAGCCCGTACAGTCGGCCCCGCAGGTAGCGGCACCGCACCAGCAGGCGCGAGGCCTCGGCCAGGGCCGGCAATGTCTCATAGCCACCGATGTCTTCCAGCCGGGCATGACGCCAGCCCTTTTCCGGCGGGTGCTCGACAATCGCGGCCCAGCGCTCCTCGGGACTCAGGGCGTCGCCGATGAAGGTCCAGCGCTTGCCGCGGGGCCCGCGCCGGTAGTCGCCGGCCTGCACCGGCAGACCGTGCTTGTGATAGAGGGCGAGGGCCGCCTGTTCGATCCCGGACAGTCGATCGTCGAGGCGTCCGTCAATCGGCGGCCGCTGCGGCCGTCGCGGCCCGGTATCCGCCGGTTCCTCGGCCTGATCGGCAGCGGTCTCTGTAGCGAGGGGCATGACCAGTCCACGCCAGCCGGAGCGACGGATCCGGGTCCATTTCTGGCGCAGGCGTGTTACGAGGTTCGGCTTCATCTCAGTTCACCGATAGGGCGCTGGTGACCGAGACGTCATAGATGACGCGGGTGATGCTCTGGACGAAGTCGAAGAATTTCCGCGCCTCGGCAGCGCCTGAGCGCGGCGCATACAGCATGTCGTCCGGCTGGATGGGGAAATTCCCGGCGGTGAACACCCCCGCCGGATCGGCCAGGTTCAGCCGGTAGACCACAGGCACGCCGCGCACGGTGGCCGGCTGCACCAGCCCCAGGGCCGCGGCCACTTCCGGCCGTTCAAAGCGGAACACCAGAACCGAGCGGGCGTCGGCGGTATTGGTGTCCAGCCCACCGGCCCGGCTCAGGGCGGCCCCAAGGGTGAGGGGACCGGCCCCCATGTCGATCTGGCTGACCGTGCCCAGGGCCCCGAACGCCGAGTAGCGGCGCGGCCGGTAGCGCAGGTTGATCTGGTCGCCGCGCGCCAGTCGCACATTCTCGCCGAAGGTCGAGGTCACGGTCGACAGGGGGGCGGTGAAGGTCAGGCCGTCGCGCTGGACAGCGACCTCGATATCCTCAACCGGACGGGCGGTGCCGCCGGCGGCGGCGATCACGTCCAGAATTCGATCGGCCCCGACCGCGAGCGGGGCGCGGCCCGGATTGCGGACCTCGCCCAGAACGGTGACGGCATTGGACGGGCTGGCGGCGATCGAGACCACCACCTGGGGTGCACCGACCTTTCCGATCAGGGCCCGGCGCACCGCTTCGGCGGCCTGGGGACCGGTCATGCCCGCGACCTGGACGGGACCGGCGAACGGGACGCCGGCCGCGCCGTTGCGATCGACCACGACCGGCGGCAGGGACGATCCGCCGGACGCCGCCGCACCACTGGCCGACCGGCCGCCAAACAGCGCCCCGCCCGGCTCGAAGACGGCGATCGACAGGGTGTCACCGACCGCGATCACATCGGACGGAGCCGTGCCTGCGGCAGCGGCGAGCGAGGCGTCGCTGGCGGGCGTGGCGGCCTTGATCCGCTCGACGGTGGTATAGTCGAGGTCGACCACGGCATAGCCGCCGGCGACATCGGCTCCGGTGGAACCGGCGTCGAGGGCCCGGGCCGATGGACCGTCCGCGGGCAGGGTCGAACACCCCGCCAGGGCCATCAGGATCAGCAGCGTGAACAGGGGTCGCGTCATGGGGCCTCGAAACCTCGGCGGTCCCCTTCTGACTACCGGGGTTTCCGGCCGGGAGCCAGTCCGCTCAGACAGGCAGGCCGATGAAGGCGGCGACCTGATCGAAATGCGTGGCCCAGGTGGGCGGCGCATAGGCCGGGGCGACAGGCGGCGAGTCGGTGGCGGCCTGCAGGGCCGACAGCCAGCCGAGACCATCCAGGGGATCGACCAGCCGGGCTCCGGAGACCAGTTCCCGGTGAACCGGAATGTCGGACGCGATCAGCGGCACGCCCATGGCCATGGCCTCAACCGCAGGCAGGTCAAAGCCCTCGACCGAGGAGGGGGCGACCACGGCGCGGGCCCCCCGCATCAGCCGCGCGAGCGAAACGTCGGACAGTCCCGCCGACTGGTGCACCAGACCCTGCAGGTTGGGTGAGCGCTGCAGGTGATCCAGCACGGCCTCATTCTCCCAGCCGTAGCGTCCGACCAGAACCAGCCCGGGCGTGCGGGGGCCCATGCGCTCCTGCAACCGCCGCCACAGGGTCAGCAGGAAGGCCAGGTTCTTGCGCGCCTCGATCGTACCGACATGGACGAAATAGGGGGCCGGCGAGGGCAAGGTTCCGCGTGTCAGGAAGACCGGTTCCAGGCCCAGGGGGATGGCCTTTACCGGCGGCGTGCTCAGCGCCTCCCTGTCGGCGAAGGCCCGAAGCTGATCGGCCGTATATTCAGAGTTGACGATGATCCGGTCGGCATGACGCAGGGCGTAGCTCACCCGGCGATGGTGGCGGGCCCGGTCGCCGGGCCGGCAGAACTCCGGGTGGGTGATGGGGATCAGATCGTGGATCATGATTGTCGACGACACGCCCCGGCGGGCCAGGTCGGCGAGGATGGCGGGGGTGTTCAGGGCGGTATGGCCGACGCTGATATAGGCCTGGCCGGGAGACGGCGGCGGCAGCGGGCGGGATGTCAGGGCCTGACTGACAGACCGGACGCGGCGAAGCGACAGGGGCGGCGCGCCCGGCTCGACATCGAGGATAGACGGTCCCCGCGTTTGACCGGTCAGGGCCCGGACGAGGGCCTGTTCATTCGCGGTCTCTGGTTCGTCGCCGGACCAGCGTTTTCGCACCGTCCGAATTTCTCGCCGGTAATGCGTTGCGTCGACAGCGCGCAGGCGGTTGCGCACCGTCGCGACCGGGACCACCCGGATGTCCCGCCGTGCCGCCAGCCATTCGGCGTAGGCGAGGCACACCCGGTCGACCCCGGTCGGGGCGTCGCGGGCGCTCCGGTCAAGCAGGCGGCCGGCGTCAAACAGGACAACGGGCTTCATCACACCCCGAGCCGAGCGTACAGGTCGACCAGCCGGGCCTGACAGACCTCGGGACTGAATTTGGCGGCCTGCAGCGGCCCGCGCGCCGAGAGTTCGGCGGCCAGATCGTCGTCGGATCCCAGACGGCGGATTTCCCGGGCCAGGGCGGCGACGTCATAGGGGTCGACGAGGATGGCGGCGTCGCCGGCGACTTCCGGCAGGGAGGCGGCCGTCGAGGTTATCACCGGCGTACCCAGCAGCATCGATTCCAGCACCGGCAGGCCGAAGCCCTCATAGAGGGACGGGAACACCGTCGCCCGGGCCCCGCGGATCAGGCTGACCAGCATCGAAAACGGCAGATAGTCATAGAGTTTGATCCGCTTCTTCCGGACCTTCTTGTCCCGGCGCGCCTGATGCATCAGCGCCGTTTCCTCCTCATCCAGCCAGGCCCGCCCGCCGACCACCACCAGCGGCAGCTCGGACCCCGAGGCCAGGTACGCCTCAACGATGCGGGCCAGGTTCTTCTTGGGCTCGATGGCGCCGAAAAAGAGGAAATAGCCCTTCCAGCCCAGCTTGAAGACGCCTTCGAGCTCTGTGGCCACGGCCTCGTCGCTCGCGGCGCGCAGGCGTTCCGGAATGGAGACCGACTGCCAGGTGGTGGTGACCCGCTCCTCGGCCACGCCCAGCAGTTGGATGACGTCGCGGCGGGTCGCCTCGGAGACCACGGCGATATGATCGGCCTTGCGGGCGAGGCCGCGGCAGACCCCCAGGAACTGGCGCTTGTTGTCCAGCGTCGTGTGCGGCAGCCGCAGCGGGATCATGTCGTGGATCGTGTACACATTGGCGGCCCCTCGGGCATGTACGGGCAGGACGGTGGTCCAATGCACGACGTCGGGGCGCGAGACCTGTGGGTGCCCGGCGAAGGTGACGGGCGTGAAGGTCTGGTGGCTCCTGAAAGCCCGATTGGCAGTATGAAAAAGCCGGGGCGCGCTCCAGAAGGCCGCAGCCGGCGGGCGTCCGCCACCGCGGGCGGGCCAGATAATGTCGTCGGTCACCGGCACGGCGTGGGCGGTGCGCCCGAACCGGGCGGTCGCGGACTCGACCATCTGCCGAACCCGGTTTCCATCGGGCGTATAGGCATCGGTCAGGGCGATCTCGTTCAGGATCGGGCGTTTGCTGATGTTGGCATGGGGCCCGTAGAGAACCTGGGTTTCCATGCCGATGGCGTTAAGGTTCGACAGCAGATTGCGCCCGTAGGTGGCGATGCCGGAGCCCTTGGGCAGGGCGAGGTTGAAGCCGTCAATACAGACCGTGGGCATGGAGGAAGGCTTCCGTCGCGGGCTTCGTCTCCTCAGGAGACGTAACCGGCCTGCATGAGTTCAGCGATATGGACGATGGCGACCGGGCGGTCCTGCACGGTCACGAACAGGTTGGAAATCTTGTTCTGGACGATCAGGTCTACCACATCGCTCATCCGTGCCGCGGGTCCGACCACCTTGGGGTTGGGGCTCATGATGTCCGCCGCGACCAGGGCGGCAATGTCCCGGGTAAAGGCCCGGCGCACGTCGCCGTCGGTGATGATGCCCGCCAGGGTGCCGTCGGGACCGACCACCGCAACAGCGCCCTTGCGCCCTTCGGTAATGGCCGAGACAACTTCACTGAAGGGAGCGTCGAGCGGCACGGTCGCCGGCGGGGCCGGACGGTCCCCCATCCAGTCCCCGACGCTCTGCAGGCTCATGCCCAGCTTGCCGCCGGGGTGATGCAGACCGAAGGCCTCGGCACTGAAGCCGCGTCGGTCCATCAGCACCATGGCCAGGGCATCGCCGAGCGCCAGGGTCATCAGGGTCGAGGTCGTCGGTGCCAGATTGTTGGGACAGGCCTCGGCCACCTTCGGCATGGTCAGGCAGACGGCCGAGTTGCGGCCGAGGAAGCTGGTCGGCCGCTGGGTCATGCCGATCACCGGAATCCCTTCACGCTGGCAGAAGATCAGCGGATCCCGCAGTTCCCGGCTCTCGCCTGAGTTGGAGATGGCCAGCAGGGTCGTATCGTGGCGCAGCATGCCGAGGTCGCCGTGGCTCATTTCCGCCGGGTGGACGAAGAAGGCATTGGTGCCCGTGGAGGCCAGCGTCGCCGCGAGCTTGCCGCCGATGTGCCCCGACTTGCCCATCCCGGTGACCACCAGATAGCCGGGGCGCCCCAGGATGATGTCGCAGGCCCGGCCCAGACTATCGTCCATGGCCCCGTCAAGGGCCTGCAACGCCGCGATATTGAGTCGGATGACCTCGTGTGCCCGGGTTAGCATGGCGGCAGCTTCGGCTGGCGAGGAGGGCGTATTGGCGACAGTCATGGCCCGGAATTGCCGCATCCGGCTCCCTTTCACAATGCCGCGCGGTCAGTCAGTCGGTGTCGGGCCGCGCAGAAATTCACAAAAGCCTCAACCTTTCGCCGCCTGTGGCGTTACCCTCGGCCTATGGGGATGTCCGGACAAGACCCGCAGGCGGCACCGCTGCCTGATCGAACCACGCTGGCGCGGCCCCTGCCGCCGCCGCCCGCGCGCCTGTCTCGACCCGCCCTGTTCCTTGACCTTGATGGCGTGCTGGCCCCGCTCGCGCCCACCCCTGAGGCCGTTGTGCCGGACCCGCGTCGCACGGCGGTCCTTCGGGCCGTGCTCGAGCGTCTCGACGGACGGGTCGCCATCATCAGTGGACGCACCCTGGCCGAGGTCGACCGGATCAGTGAGGACGCGGTGCGTTCGGCGTCCGGCGTCCATGGTCTGGAACGGCGCAGCGACGACGGCACACTTGTCGTGGGTGACGCCGCGCCGGCGGTCCGGACGGCGATCGCGGCCTTTCATGACTTCGCCGCGGATCGTCCCGGCATGATCGTTGAGGACAAGGTCGTATCGGCCGGGCTCCATTTCCGCGGCGCGCAGGATCAGGCCGGTGCGGCCCGGGACCTGGCCGGACGCCTGGCCGAGGACACCGGCCTTTCGCTCCAGTTCGGCAATCTGGTGGCCGAGCTGAAGACCCCCGGCACCGACAAGGGTACCGCCCTGACAGCCTTCATGGCCGAAGCCCCGTTCCAGGGGGCGACGCCGGTGATGGTCGGCGACGACCTGACCGACGAGCACGGCTTCGAGGCTGCCACGGCCCTGGGCGGTTTCGGCGTGCTGGTTGGCCCGCCCAGGCCGACGGCAGCGCGTTTTGGCCTGAAGGACGTGGCGGCAGTGCTCGACTGGCTGGACTCGCTGAGCGTGGACCCGGAATGAAACAATCCCTAGATCTGGCCCCGATCGGCAACTGTTCTGTCAGCGCCCTGATCGACCGGTGCGGTCGCTTTGTCTGGGCCTGCGCGCCCCGCGTGGACGGTGATCCGGTCTTTTCGGCCCTGATGGACGGTGACGATCCCGACCATGGCTTCTGGGAAGTGTGTCTCGCCGATCTGAAAAGTGTCGAGCAGGCCTACATCAAGAACACGCCGGTGCTTAGGACCGTGCTGACCGCCGCGGACGGAGCGGCGGTCGAGATCATCGATTTCGCGCCCCGGCATCACAAGCATCACCGCACCTATCGACCCGTCGCCTTCGGGCGGATAGTCCGCCCGCTCGTGGGTGCGCCGCGAATCTCCGTCCGACTTCGCCCATCCGCCGATTGGGGTGCGCGTCGTGCCGAGGTTACGTCCGGCTCCAACCACATCCGCTATCACTGCACCGACGTGACCCTGCGGCTGACGACGGACTGCCCGGTGTCGCACATTCTTGAGGAACGGATCTTCCGTCTGGAGACCCCGCTGGCCTTCTTCCTCGGTCCCGACGAAGGCTACGACCAGGAAGTCGGGCCCGGCGTGGCGGCGACGCTGGATCGCACGGTCGTCTACTGGAAGGACTGGGTACGCACCCTCTACATCCCGCTCGACTATCAGGACGCGGTGATCCGCGCGGCGATCACCCTCAAGCTCTGTGCCTATGAAGAGACCGGGGCCATCGTCGCGGCCATGACCACCTCGGTTCCGGAGTTTCCCGAGAGCGGGCGCAACTGGGATTACCGCTACTGCTGGATCCGCGACGCCTATTATACGGTCCGGGCGCTGAACCGGCTGGGTGCGGTCGACATTCTCGAGAACTATCTCGTCTACCTGCGCAATCTCGTTGACAACTCCGCCGGCGGCCATGTCCAGCCGGTCTATGGCGTCGGTCTGGAGGCCGGGCTGGGCGAGCGGATCGTCGATAGCGTCGAAGGCTATCGCGGCATGAAGCCGGTCCGGGTCGGCAATCAGGCGCACGAGCATCTGCAGCACGACGTCTACGGCCAGATCGTTCTGCCGCTGGTTCAGTCCTTCTATGATCAACGCCTGATCCGACCGGGGTCGATTGAGGATTTTTGCGCGCTGGAGGCGGTCGGCGACCGTGCCTTCGCCCTGTACGATCAACCGGACGCGGGCCTGTGGGAGTTTCGCACCATCGCCCGGGTGCATACCTATTCGTCGGTCATGTGCTGGGCGGCCTGCGACCGGCTGGCCAAGGCCGCGCGCGTTCTGGCGCTGGAAGACCGCGCCAAGGTCTGGGCCCAGCGGGCCGACACGATCCGCGCGCGGATCGAGGCCGAGGCGTTTGTCCCCGAGGAGGGGCGCTTCGGAGCCAGTTTCGGCGGTAAGGAACTGGACGCCAGCCTGCTGCAGCTGGTCGACCTCGGCTTTCTCGATCCGATGGATCCGCGCCAGGTGGCGACCTTCAACGCCATCGAACGGGACCTGAAGAAGGGCCCCTATCTGTTTCGCTACGTGGAGCCCGACGACTTCGGCGAGCCCGAGACGGCGTTCAACTTCTGCACCTTCTGGTTCATCGAGGCCCTTCACCTCAATGGTCGCACGGCCGAGGCGCGCGAGATTTTCGAACAGATGCTGAGCCGGCGCACTCACGCCGGCCTGTTGTCCGAAGACATCGCCCTGGGCAGCGATGAGTTGTGGGGCAACTACCCGCAAACCTATTCGCTCGTCGGCATCATCAATTGCGCGGTGCTGCTGAGCCGTTCGTGGACGGACGTCCGATGAGCCGGTTGATCGTCGTCTCCAACCGGGTCTCGGCCCCGACTGACGCCGCCGCCGGTTCCGTCGGGGGACTGGCCATGGCCCTGTCTGCGGCTCTGAGGAAATACCACGGCCTGTGGTTCGGCTGGTCCGGTGAGACGGTCGACACTTTCACTGGTGAACTGAAGGTCGAGGATCGCGCCGGGGTCAGCGTCGGCCTGGTCGACCTCGAGGCCCAGGACGTCGACGAATATTACAATGGCTATGCCAACAAGACGCTGTGGCCCCTGTTCCATCACCGGGTCGATCTGACCGCCTATGAGCGAAGCTACGGTGAGGGCTATGAGCGGGTGAACCAGCGGTTCGCCGAGGTTCTGGCCCCACTGATCGAGCCTGACGACATCATCTGGGTCCATGACTATCATCTGATCCCGCTAGCCCGGGACCTGCGTCGGCTGGGCGTGAAGAACCGGATCGGTTTTTTCCTGCATACGCCGTGGCCGGTGCGGCAGTTGCTGGTGACCCTGCCGCATCACCGCCGGCTGGTGGAGTCGATGTTCGACTACGACCTGATCGGCTTTCACACGCGCGAATGGCTGGATCTGTTTCGGGACTATGTTGCGGCGGAAGTCGGAGGCACCCTGACCGGCAACGACGGCATGGAGGCCTTCGGACGGCGGCTACAGGGCGGGGTCTTCCCGATTGGCATTGACGTCGAGGGCTTCCTGGAGGCCTGCAAATCGCCGCTGGGTGTCCGGACCTATGATCGCATGCTGTCCTCGACCGCCTTTCGCTCGTTGATCGTCGGCGTGGATCGGCTCGACTATTCCAAGGGGCTGGAGGAGCGGCTGCTGGGCTATGAGCAGTTTCTCGAGGACAATCCCGACATGCGGTCCGAGGTCCTGCTGCTGCAGATCACGCCCATTTCCCGCGACGACGTTGACACCTATCAGGATATTCGTGGACGTCTCGATTCCCTGGCTGGCCGTATCAACGGGGCCTATGCCGAGATGGACTGGCAGCCGATCCGTTATCTCAACCGTACCTACCGCCGGGACCAGCTGGCCGGCATCTATCGGGCGGCCCGCGTCGGCCTGGTGACTCCGCTGCGGGACGGGATGAATCTGGTGGCCAAGGAATACGTCTGTGCCCAGAATCCCGATGATCCCGGCGTGCTGATCCTGTCGCGCTTTGCCGGGGCGGCGGCGGATATGGGTGAAGCCCTGATCGTCAATCCGTTCAGCCGCGAGGAACTGTCCGACGCCATCCAGCGCGCCCTGACCATGCCGCTGGAAGAACGGAAGCGGAAATGGGAGTCCCTGATGCAGGTGGTGCGCGATACGGACGTGAGTATCTGGCGCGACGACTATGTTTGTGCCCTGCGCAGTGTCGAGATCGGTCGGGATGGTATGGGGGGGCGGACGCCCCCCCATACCGACGGCCTCAACGCCTGAGCGACGGCACCCTCAATAGATCTCGAACAGGCCGGCTGCACCCATGCCGCCGCCGATGCACATGGTGACGACGCCGTATTTGGCCCCGCGCCGCTTGCCTTCGATCAGGACGTGGCCGGTCATCCGGGCCCCCGACATGCCGTAGGGGTGGCCGATCGAGATGGCACCGCCCGACACATTCATCCGGTCATTGGGAATGCCCAGCCGGTCGCGGCAGTAGATGACCTGGGTCGCGAAGGCCTCGTTCAATTCCCAGATGCCGATATCGTCGACCGTCAGGCCGTGGCGCTCCAGCAGTCGGGGGACCGCGAACACCGGGCCGATGCCCATTTCATCCGGCGCGCAGCCGGCGACGGCCATGCCGCGATAGGCTCCGAGCGGGGTCAGGCCGCGACGTTCCGCCTCCTTCGCCTCCATCAGCACCGAGGCCGAGGCCCCGTCCGACAGCTGCGAGGCGTTGCCGGCGGTGATGTACAGACCCTGTTTGATCTCCTCGCCGCCGCCGAACACCGGCTTCAGTGACGACAGGCCTTCCAGGGTGGTCTCGGGCCGGTTGCCCTCGTCCATGGCTATGGTGACTTCCTTCGCCGACGCCTGGCCGGTGGCCTTGTCCATGACCTGCATGATCGTGGTCATCGGCACGATCTCGGCATTCAGGTGACCGGCGGCCTGGGCCGCGGCCGTGCGCTGCTGGGATTGCAGGGCGTATTCGTCCTGGGCCTCGCGACTGATCCCATAGCGGGCCGAGACGACCTCGGCCGTCTCCAGCATCGACATATAGACGTGCGGCTGAAGCTTCAGCAGCGCTTCGTCCTTCATCCGGTACAGGTTCATGTGCTGGTTCTGGACCAGTGAGATCGACTCAAGCCCACCCCCGACCGCCACGATCTGGCCGTCGTGGGTGACCTGTTTGGCCGCCGTGGCGATGGCCATCAGGCCCGAGGCGCACTGGCGGTCCAGGCTCATGCCCGCCGTGGTCACCGGCAAACCCGCCGCCAGCGCCACCTGACGGGCGACATTGGTGCCGGTCGAGCCCTGTTGCAGCGCCGCGCCCATGACCACGTCCTCGATTTCGGCGGGATCGACGCCCGAGCGCGCCACGGCATGACGTACGGCATGGGCCCCCAGCTGCTGGGCCTGGGTGTCGTTGAAGGCCCCGCGATAGGCCCGACCGATCGGGGTGCGGGCGGTGGAGACGATGACGGCTTCGCGCATGGTGGATTCTCCGAGAGCGTTTTGTTTCAGAACCTACTTATGTACGGCTTGCGCTTTCGACAACTCGATCATGCCCTGTGCGGCGCCCATTTCGGGCACGATCTCGCCGCTGCGGTCGGAGATCTCCTTGAAACGGGCCGCGACCTGTTCCGGCGCATCCTGGCCGGCGATCCATGCCCCCTGGGTCAGGGTGATATAGGCCCGCTCGAAGCCTCCGGCCCCGGCAGCGAGGATGCAACGGCTTGGAGCGTCATCGCTGACCAGATTCAGAAGCCCGGGGGTGACCATTTCCGGCTCCAGCAGTTCCAGCGGCAGTCTGGCCCCGAGATCCTCGGTCATTCGAGTATGGGCTGTGGGGGCGAGGCAGTTGACCCGGATGTCGTTCCTGGCCCCCTCAATCGACAGGGTCTGCATCAGCCCGACCAGCGCCATCTTAGCCGCGCCATAATTCGACTGCCCGAAATTGCCGTACAGGCCGGAGGATGAGGTGGTCATGACGACGCGGCCATAGTTGGCGTCGCGCATGATGTCCCAGACCGCCTTGGTGCAGTGGACCGCCCCCATCAGATGGACGTCCATGACGAAGCGGAAATCGTCCAGATCCATCTTGGCGAAGGTCTTGTCGCGCAGGACGCCGGCGTTGTTGACCAGGATATCGATCCGCCCCCAGCGGGCCATCGTCGCCTCGACCATCGTCTGGACGGCTGCAGCGTCGGTCACCGAGGCGGCGTTGGCCATGGCCTCGCCACCAAGAGCCATGATTTCGGCCACGACCGAGTCGGCAGCGCTGCTGGAACCGCCCGATCCGTCCCGTGCCCCGCCCAGATCATTGACGACGACCCGTGCGCCCCGGGCGGCCAGGGCCAGGGCATGCGATCGCCCCAGACCGCCGCCGGCCCCGGTCACGATCGCCACTCGGCCGTCGAAACGCATCGTCATTTGTATTTCTCCATGGAGTTCCGGACTCTCCTAGCAGGCGTTTCTAGCCGGAAAACCGGCATTTGTGTTGAAATGGCGCCACAGTCGCCACATTGATGGTCGCAATGGGGAACCGCTAGGGTATAATCCCGTTCGGTGATGGGATCGCCACGTAGTAAGCGTAGGCATTCGGGCATCTAAATTTTTTTGTGAGGACACAATGAAGCTGAAACTCCTGGCAAGCGTTGCGGTAGCGGGGCTTTTCGCCGCCGGTGCTGCGGCGGCTGAGCCGAACGGCTGGTACGGTGCGATTGACGCCGGCTGGCACTCCGCCGACGTTGAAACTGACCAGAACGTTGATTTCTCCGTCGAAGATGACTGGGCAGGCTTTGCCCGTCTCGGCTACCGGTTCGACCAGAACTGGCGCGTCGAGCTCGAGGGCGGCATGCGCAAGGGTCCGCTGGGCGAAGTAACCAACGCCACCTCGGGAGCAGCCTTTGTTTGTAACACGACGCCGGCGATCGGCGCGTGTAACGCACCGGACGGCGACATCGAAGCGGTCACCCTGATGGTCAACACCATCTATGACTTCGGTTCCGCCAGCTCGGCCCTTCGGCCGTTCGTCGGCATCGGTGCCGGTGTCAACCGCGTTGATACCCGCTTTGGCGGGACATTCGCCACCAATCGCGCCCGTGGCATCACCGCCGACGACGCCTCGACCGAACTGGCCGCCCAAGCCTTGGCCGGTGTGGCCTGGGCCTTCGGTGACCGCGGTCACGTCGACCTGACCTACCGCTACCTCGTCTCGAACATGGCGTTCGATGCTACCACCAGCGCACCGGTGACGACGACAGAATACGGCGGTCGCTACACCGATCACTCGGTGACCCTGGGTCTGCGCTATGCGTT
>TARA_R110001606_G_scaffold138920_1_pt1 | contig 35092 bp, 32 predicted proteins | sample TARA_R110001606 | Tara Oceans TARA_R110001606 (sample SAMEA4398315) | marine metagenome | biome: Polar Biome; feature: [SRF] surface water layer (ENVO:00010504); material: water (ENVO:00002006), including particulate matter (ENVO:01000060) such as... | depth 5 m
AATCGGAATCTTATTTTAATTCACACACAACTTTTAGGAATGATCCCATTAATCCTATAAAAATGGTGTTTTCTGATTGGTAGCATGAGTTTTAGCTTGTAACAAAATTTTTTATGTCTCGTCTAAAGTTTGTAATCAATTAAACCAAACACCATGAAATATTTAAATAAAGTAGTCGTAGAAGAAAGAGGAATTTTAACATCTGCTTACAAACAAGAAATTAAAAAGAATATGAGATTAGAGAAATCTAAATCTATTTCTAAAATTAAATCTATGATTTTAAATCATGAAGGAAAAATAGAAAGCCAGACTGGCGTTATTTTACAAGTTTCATTATTTGCTTTTGCGATAATCTTAATCGTTTTTTAAATAGACTTCAAGCTTGAGCAAAACAACTTACCACAATTAAAAAATCCATCAAAAAATGATGGATTTTCTAAAATGAGGACATTCCTTTTTATAGGTTAATTTGTTTCCCAGTATTGCTTAGAATAATTGTCGTGTTAAACAGCTTGTTGTTCAGTAATTAATTCTGATAGAATCTGTTTAAAAGTATCTATAGGTTGCGCTCCAGTTACGGCACTTTTTCTATTAAAAACAATCGTAGGTACAGAATTAACACCTAAATCTTTCCAATAATTTTGTTTGATTCTTACTTCATTTCTAGATTCTTCATTGTTTAATTTTGCCAATCCTTCATCAGCATTTAAACCAACGTCTAGTAAAGCTTGCTTTAAAATATCTCTTTGAGACACATCTTTACGTTCGCTAAAAAATGAAGTCGTTAATCGCATTTTTAATTCCGTTTGTTTTCCAAAATCTTTTGCATATTCTAATAAAACATGAGCGTCAAAAGTATTTACCATGCGCATCTCATCAAAATAATCGAAGGTGAAACCAAGTTCGGCTCCAACTTCCGTCATATTTTCTTTTGATGCTTTTTGTTGTTCAGGAGTAGAACCATATTTTTCTGTAATATGTTCATTTACATTCTGACCTTCTGTAGGCATATTCGGATTTAACTCAAAAGGTTGCCATTCTATTTCTACTTGATCTTCAATTCCTAATTCTGATATGGCTTTTTCTAAACGTTTATATCCAATGGTACACCAAGGACACACAACATCAGAAACGATATCTATTTTTAATTTTTGTATCATAATGTTATTTATATGTAATTAGTATTTCTGCTATTTTTTTTAGGTTTGATGCAACAAGTTCAGGTTTATCGGCTAAAGGAAATAATTGTTGACCTGGTCTCGCTACAAAAGCAGCTCTAAAACCAGCACTCATTGCTCCATATACATCCCAACCATGCGCAGCAATTAACATACATTCTTTTGGCTTTACATTCATTTTGTTTGCTCCCCAAAGATAGGTGTTCCTAAAAGGTTTAAACTTACCAGTGTCTTCAACGCTTAATTGTTCATCAAAATAAGCTGTTAATCCTGCATTTTCAAATTGATTTTTTAATCCTTCTTTAGATGAATTTGTAAATGCAACTAATTTGTAACCTTCTTTTTTTAATAACGTTAATGCTTCTTTTACTTCTGGATGAGGAGGTAAGTTTTGCATAGAATTCACAATAACTTTACGGGCATTTTCTTCTGAAATAATAATATTATTATTTGCAGCTACCATTTGTAAAGCAGCAGCACCAATATATCCAAAAGGATAATAATTTCCACTTGCTGATGTAACTAAAGAATAATGCAACATTGTTGTAAACCATAAAGAGAGTAATTCATCTTTTCCTCCCAAAGCTTCACCAACTTGTTTTTGCATTTTGGTAAGATCTAAAAGCGTTTCGTTTACGTCAAAAAATAATACTTTTGGTTTGATTTCTTTTATGATTTGGTTACTGTTTATCATTTTTTACAAGGTTATTAATTCGCTAATTTGAAGTTCTCCTTTTACATTGCTGTAATTTTTGATATCCGCAGCAAACATTTCTGCATGAGGACCAAAAGAGGCTTGAAAAGAAGCGACATCCTCAAATAATAAATGTGCAATAGCAATATATGGTGCAGGTTCTCCTGGAATTCTGCTTGCGATTCCTAAGTCTAACTCTAAACCTTTTAAAGCACTACCAACTGCTTTAGAAATCATTGGTAAATGGCTATTTTTATAATATTCTACATCAAATCGTACCTCTTTACTATTTGGATACATTACTGAAACTTTAATCATAGCTGTGTTTTTACTGTTATTTTTATTAATTGATAAACCCTCTGTAAATATAAAAGAAGGTTTATAGATATCAATCAATCTTGGACTTTATTGAATAAAGAAACCAGATGTTATTTTTCCCAAGCAAATGCTTGAAAAGGAGCATCTACAGGTGTATTTGCAATATGGTTTGTATAATTACTAATTACTTTTTGAGATAATCCTAAGATGATTTCTAATACTTGTTGTTCTCCATAACCAGCTGCATAAAAAGCAGTTAATTCTTCTTGAGAAACATGTCCACGATTACGAGTAATTATTAAAGTTAAAGTACGTAGAGCTTCTAATTTAGGATTTTCAAGAGGAGTTTCGTTACGTAAAGCTTCTGTAATATTTTGATCAACTTTCATCATTCCTGCAATTGCGGTATGAGCAGGAACGCAGTAATGACATTCGTGTTCTACATTGATAGTTTGCCATACTACGGTTAATTCTTCTGCATTAAATGAAGTTGCAGTAAATAGTTTGTGTAGTGTTTGATAAGCTTCAAATAATTCAGGAGAACCTGCTAATACACCATGTAAGCCAGGAATCATTCCGTTTGATTTTAAAGATTGAGCTACTAATTCTTTACTTCTTTCTGGAGCAGTTTCTAAATTGTGAATTTTTAATGTTGTCATAATTTCTATTTTAATTTCTATTGATATTTGTTATAACTAAACAATCGTTTAGTTATTTATAAAAAAAAAGTTTATATGTTTTTAAATGTCATTTCAATGTAATCTACTATTTCTTCTTTGGTATTAACCCTTGCAGCCGCAGCTAACCCATGTTTTGCTAATAATAAAAAATTTGCTTCTTTTAATATGGTTTCTCCGTCTTTTGTTGAATCCATTTTTAACTTTTCTATGAATAATTTTTTTAAATTATCCATAAAATGGGTCATTTGTTCTTTTATTAATACATCTTCACTTTCTGAAAATTCATTATATGTATTTGTAACGAAACAACCCTTTTGATTGTCGTCTTTAAAATTAGAACTTACAGAATCATAGAAAAATTGTTTAATATCTTCTACACCATTAGTCGCTTTTTTAAATTTTTCTAGAATACTATTTACTTTTCCTTTATAACACTTTAAGCTTTCAAGAAAAAGACCATGTTTGTTACCAAAACTAGCATATATAGAAAACTTATTAATGCCCATTTCTTTTTCGAGCATTTGCATAGAAGTAGTTTCATAGCCATTTCTCCAAAAGAGATTCATCGCTTTTTCAACTACTACGTCTTCATTATATTCTTTTTTTCTTGCCATTATTTCTAATTACACTACAAAACTAAACAATCGTTTAGTAATAAAAAAATAGTTTAGTATTTATTTTTTAAGTAGAATTTATTTTAGCAAAAGGAAGTGTGTCTTTTATAACGCTTTTCTACATTAAATTGGATTGTTCTGCAGCTAGCAAGAGCGATAGCAATGGCATCCTTTTTAGAGGAACGAAAAAAAGATATAATGGATAGCGCGGTTTTTTGTTTTTTCAAAAAACTTGCCCAAACAAAAAAATCCATCTAATTAAAGATGGATTTTAAAATATAATATAGAAAAACTTTTAACTTAAAGCTTCTTTAATTCTTTTGATTGCTTCTCTAATTTGAGCTTCTGATGCTGCATAAGATAAACGGATACAACTTGGTGCGCCAAAAGCATCGCCAGTTACCGTTGCAACTCCTGCTTTTTCTAATAAGAAAAATGCAAAATCATTAGCGTTTTCAATTTTCACGCCATTAATAGTTTTACCAAAGAAGTAAGATACATCTGGAAAAACATAAAACGCGCCTTCTGGTACATTTACTTTAAAGCCTTCTATTTCTCTTAATAAACCGATAATGATATCTCTACGAGTATTAAACTCGTCTACCATGAATTGTATTTTAGAAACTGGTGCTAAAACGGCAGTAATAGCAGCTCTTTGTGCAATACAGTTTGCGCCAGATGTAATTTGCCCTTGCATTTTAGTACACGCTTTTGCAATCCATTCTGGAGCGCCAATATAACCAATTCTCCAACCAGTCATTGCAAATGCTTTTGCTAAACCGTTTACAGTAATGGTTCTGTCGTACATACTTTCTATTGCCGCAAAACTAAAAGGTTTTGTTTCATAGTTTATATGTTCGTAGATTTCATCTGATAAAATATAAATAGTTGGATATTTTTCTAAAACGGCAGCCAATGCTCTGTATTCTGCTTCGCTATAAATAGTTCCGCTTGGGTTGTTTGGCGAGTTAAAAAACACCATTTTAGTTTTAGGTGTAATTGCTGCTTCTAATTGTGCTGGTGTAATTTTAAAATCGTCTTCTATTTTAGAAGGGATTTCTACATACGTTGCTTCACATAAAATTGCAAGCGCCGAGTAGCTAACCCAATAAGGTGCAGGTAATAAAACTTCATCACCAGGATTTAATAATACTTGTACAATGTTTGCTATAGATTGTTTTGCTCCTGTAGAAACTACCACTTGACTTGGTTTGTACACTAAATCATTGTCACGTTTAAATTTAACGCAAATAGCTTCTTTTAATTCTAAATATCCATCTACTGGAGAGTAAGAATTGTAATTTTGATTGATCGCTTCAATAGCAGCGTCTTTAATAAAATCTGGCGTATTAAAGTCAGGTTCTCCTAAACTTAAACCAATAATATCTTTTCCTTCTGCTCTTAATTCTCTTGCTTTAGCAGCCATTGCTAAAGTTTCTGAAACAGGTAAACTGTTAATTCTGTCCGATAATGGATGTGTCATTTTACTGATAGTTGTTGTTGTGTTTTTGTTTATGCTAATTCGGGATTTTGCCCTAAAACTCCTAAATGTCTAAAATGTTCTACAATTGCTTTACGCATGGTTTCATACTCATTGTATGGTAAATTAAACTCTTTAGCTGTTTCTTTTACAATTTTAGCTAAATTATTGTAGTGAACATGAGAAATATGTGGAAAAATATGATGTTCAACTTGATGATTTAAACCACCAGTATAGAAATTTACCAACCAGTTACTAGGTGCAAAGTTAGATGTTGTATATAATTGATGGACTGCCCAAGTGTGCTCTAAATTACCATCTTGATCTGGAATTGGCATTTCTGTATTTGGTACAATATGTGCTAATTGAAAAACCAAACTTAAAATCATACCTGCAGTATAATGCATTACAAAAAAACCTATTAAAACTTTCCACCAAGCAACGTCTAAAACTAATAAAGGTAAAACGATCCAAAGTGCGTAATACGCAATTTTAGAAATGATTAATTTTGTCCATTCTGTCGTTGGATTTGGAAATTCACCATAAGATAATTTACGTTTTAAATAACGGTGCATTTGTTTTACATCAGTAGTAATTGCCCAGTTAATAGTTAATAGTCCATATAAAAAAATAGAATAATATTTTTGAATTTTATGAATTGGTAACCATTTAGAATGTTGTGAAAAACGAATAATTCTACCAGCATCTATGTCTTCATCATGGTCTTTTATGTTGGTAAAAGTATGGTGTAAAACATTGTGTTGCACTTTCCAGTTATACACATTACCTGCTAAAATGTAGATACTGCTTCCCATTAATTTATTCACCCAACTTCTTTTAGAAAAAGAATCGTGGTTTGCATCATGCATAACATTCATACCAACCCCGGCCATTCCTATTCCAGTAACAATCATTAAAACAACCATGAGCCATTGAGGCATGTTAATTGTTAAAATCAATAAAAAAGGCACTAAAAATATTGAAAACATAATAATTGCTTTCGTATATAATTTCCAGTTTCCTGTTTTATTAATATTATTTTCTTTAAAATATAAGTTGACCCTTTTGTTCAAAGTTCTAAAAAACTTTGCTTTGTCTACTTTTGAGAATTTAAGTGTTTTCATAAAAATTGCAAATAAAGTACAAAAATAATCTATTTATTGTTGCTTCTTATGATAAACGTCATTTTTTGTTAAGAATTGTTGCGGGCAATTAGCTACTTTTGCAGTTCAAATTTTATCATTGATGGAAATTATACATAAGTATTTTAAAAATTTAACTGAAACTCAAATAACACAATTCTCTAAACTTCAAGAATTATATGAAGATTGGAATCTAAAAATTAATGTAGTTTCTAGAAAAGATATTGATGAATTGTATTTGCGTCATGTTTTACATTCTTTAGGAATTGCTAAAGTGATGGAGTTTAAACCAGGAGCAAAAGTGTTGGATGTTGGTACAGGAGGAGGTTTTCCTGGAATTCCCTTGGCAATTTTATTTCCAGAAACTCAGTTTCATTTGGTAGATTCTATCGGTAAAAAAATAAAAGTAGTAAATGAAGTTGTAGAAGGTTTGGGGTTGCTAAATGTTAAAACAACCAATGGTAGAGTAGAAGAAGACAAAGATACGTATGATTTTATTGTAAGCAGAGCAGTTGCAGAAATGGAAACTTTTGTGCGTTGGACAAAAGGTAAAATTGCTAAAAAACAAAATCACAAATTAAAAAACGGAATACTTTATTTAAAAGGAGGCGATTTAACTGAAGAGTTAAAATTATTTACTTCTGCTACAATTTATAATCTTAGTGATTATTTTGAAGAAGAATTCTATGAAACCAAAAAAGTGGTTCATTTAGGGATGAAGTTTAAATAAATCGCTAACAAATTAGCAACAAACGTTTCTGCCCTTTTTTTTCTATGGGTGCTCTATGAAGGCAGGGTAAAACCTTGCTTTCTTGATGATCGATAGCTAATTTCCATAAATGACCATTTCCTAAATTAATGATAGTTGCATCTGGTTTTGGTTGATAATGTAAATCAAAAAAATAGTCGCTTAAAAAATCATCAAAACCATTCTCTGGTCCGTCATATAATTTTTTAAGTTCATTGCGAATTTCAGGAATTACTGTTTTTTGTGTGGCTTGTGAATTTGGAATAATTTCACTCGATGCACCATAATACGTGCATAAAAACGTATCTGTAGCAATAGGAGAACGATCTACATGAAAAGAATACACATCCGTAGGGAAAAACGGAAAAGCATCGTCTCTATCATAATTTTTTATGATATTTAAAACAGGAGAAGCACCGCAATTTTTTAATACTTTTAAATCATTTATAAGTATTTCACGAGCAAGTTGACCTTGTTCGCTTAAATTAAGTTTTAAAAGGTCTTCTTTGTTTAATTCGGTTATATTACCAATTAATGCTACTTTATCTACAATTTCAGAAAAATCACCTTTTAGTTTTCTATTCCAGCACATGGCGTTTATATTTCCAAGAAAAGGAGTCGCAATAAGCTCTTCACAATTGTTGACATTTTGAATTTGATTTTCTTCTTGTGATGTATCTACCATAAAAGTTTACAGATTTAAAACCCTATTTTTAGTATAAATCATTATTTTTAAACGGAATTAATGCTAAAATAACAGCTTCGGTATAGTACTTTGTTCTGTCAATAATATTTCCTGTCAAAATTCCAACGGCTCCGTTTTCTTGTTTCGAATTTGTACGATTAAACACAATATCATCTGCTTCACCCAACTCTTTGCCTTCTTTTATCAAGCTAACAACTTCTTTTGGGAGAAAAAATGTAGCAGTTTTTGATTTACCAAATTTGCTTGCAGATTTTACAACAATCCAAGCAAAAGCTTCCATTTCATTTTCAATTTGTTCAATTCCGCCTTCGATTCCAACATAAAAGTGTGCGTCTTTTATTTTATCTGATGCATTATTGGCTCTATTTTTTGCTCCTAAAAAAGTTTCTGCATTACTAAAAGGCTGATCTGCAACATTGGAAGGAACGGAAACACCTATAAATTCAAATTCTTGATTTGGGAACATTTTTTCGAAACCATTTTTTACCGCTTGTATCTTTACAGGATTTTTTGATGCAATAATAATTTTCTTCATGCTACTATTCATTTTAAAATATGCTTCTTAGTTTTTAATTTCCGACTAATTTAACATTGATGTTTTGCTAAAAAAATTAAAAAATTGAAGAAGCCGTTTTTGTAGTAAATTTCTCTAAAAACAACATTCCTTTAAAAGAATTTCCTTTTACATTTAATTTCGGACTCCAAACGGCAATACAATATTTATCTGGATGAATGGCTACAATTCCGCCACCAACACCACTTTTTCCAGGTAAACCAACCCTAAAAGCAAACTCCCCAGATTCATCATAAAAACCGCAAGTAAGTAAAATAGCATTCATTCTTTTTGCCTGACTCATGGTAAGTACTTTGTTGCCTTTATGAGTAGTAAAAGTATCATCCGCTAAAAAAAGCGCAATTTCAGAAAGTTCTTTACAGCTCATTTCTAAAGAACAAATATGAAAGTAAAAATCTAAAACTTCATCAACATCATTTTTAATATTGCCAAAAGATTTTATAAAATTAGCCAATGCAATATTTCTAAAACCCGTAATTTTTTCTGATCGTGCAATTTTTTCTGAATAATTTAAATTTTCATTGTTAGAAAGTTCTCTGCAAAAAGCTAAAAAATCTTCTTTCGGATTTTTTAAATGACCAACCAAAACATCGCAAACAACAATTGCACCCGCATTTATAAAAGGATTTCTTGGTTTTCCTTTATCAGCTTCTAATTGTAAAAGCGAGTTAAAAGGATTTCCAGAAGGTTCAACATCAACTCTTTCCCATATTTTTGCACCTTCAAATCTATAAGCCAAAGTTAAAGACAAAAGTTTAGAAACACTCTGAATAGAAAATTTTTTATCAAAATCGCCCACACCAAAGTTTTGTCTATCAATCGTTGTAATATTGATGCCAAAATTATCAGGATCTATGTTTGATAGTTCAGGAATATAATCAGGAACTTTACCAATATCTTCAACATTTTTTATTTCAAGATAAATATCTTCAATAATTTTTTTATAATCTTCCACGGATGTTTTATCGTTTTGTCAAAATTATTAGCTGTTTCAACAATAGGTTTATGAATTTAAAAAAGGAACTACATTTCTGTAATTCCTTTTGAACTCTTTTATAAAATACTAGTTTTTACGCAATTTCTACAAACAAACCTTCATCTGTTTTAGAAACTTTTGCAAAGTTGTTTTTTGTTAAATGTTTTAAAGATTTATCCCATTTTTTGTTTGATAAACCAGAACGATCTTTCAAAGTATTCAGTTCAATCTTTTCTGCTTTTTTGATGATTGCAAGCAGTTCTTTTTCAGCATCATTTAATTCAACCGTAACAATTCGTTGTTCTGGTCTCATTTGAGGAAAAAATAAAACTTCTTGTATCGATTGATTGTTGGTTAAAAACATAATTAGTCTGTCCATTCCAATTCCCATTCCAGAAGTTGGTGGCATTCCATATTCTAACGCTCTTAAAAAATCGTGATCTATAAATTCGGTTGCTTCATCATCACCTTTTTGCGCTAATTTTAGCTGATGTTCAAAACGCTCACGCTGATCAATTGGGTCATTTAATTCTGAATATGCATTTGCAATTTCTTTACCACAAACCATTAATTCAAAACGCTCTGTAAGTTCTGGGTTGTCTCTGTGTTCTTTACAAAGTGGCGACATTTCTTTAGGATAATCTGTAATAAAAGTAGGCTGAATGTAATTTCCTTCACATTTTTCACCAAAAATTTCATCAATTAATTTTCCTTTCCCCATCGTTTCATCCACAGGAATATGCATTGCTTTTGCAGCCGCTCTAATTTCATCTTCTGTTTTGCCATTAATATCAAAACCAGTAAAATGCTTAATAGAATCTGCCATGGTTACTCTTGCATAAGGCGCTTTAAAGTCTATTTTATGCTCACCAAAAGTAGCTTCAGATGTTCCGTTTACAGCAATTGCACAATGCTCTAAAAGTTGCTCAGCAAAATCCATCATCCAATTATAATCTTTGTACGAAACATAGATTTCCATGGCTGTAAATTCTGGATTATGAGTTCTGTCCATTCCTTCATTTCTAAAGTTTTTAGAGAATTCATAAACGCCATCAAAACCACCAACAATTAATCTTTTTAGATATAATTCATTGGCAATTCTCATATATAAAGGAATATCAAGAGAATTATGATGTGTTATAAAAGGTCTTGCAGCTGCGCCACCAGGAATTGGTTGTAAAACCGGAGTTTCAACTTCAAAATAACCAGCATCATTAAAGAAAGAACGCATTGCATTAAACAACTTTGTTCTTTTAATAAATACTTCTTTTACATGCGGATTTACCACCAAATCTACATAACGTTGTCTGTAACGCATTTCTGGATCTGTAAAAGCATCAAAGATTTTACCGTCTTTTTCTTTCGGAAAAGGCAATGGTTTTAAAGCCTTACTTAATAATGTAAAAGATTTTACTTTAACCGTTTTTTCACCAACTTTTGTTGTGAATAATTCGCCTTCAATACCAATAAAATCACCTAAATCTATAAGGTTTTTAAAAACCGTATTGTATAATGTTTTGTCTTCGCCAGCACAAATTTCATCCCGATTAAAATACACTTGTATTCTACCTTCACCGTCTTGCAATTGGCCAAAAGAAGCTTTTCCTTGCAGATTTTTTGCCATTAATCGTCCTGCAATAATCACTTTTTTACCTTCTGCATATTCTTGCTTTATTTCTGATGAATTTGAATCTATTGGAAATAAATCTGCAGGATAGGGATTAATACCCAAAGCACGTAATTTTACTAGCTTTTCTCTACGTACAACTTCTTGTTCTGATAATTGCATTTGCTGTTTTTTTTCTGATGTTTGTTAAAGTTTGCAAAGATACAATCAATTGAATTAATAGGCAATTGAGAAAATTGTAAAAAACAAACTATTTATTTGAGAATTATTAAAAACTGTGTATATTTGCAGGCTGTTTTTTAGTAAAGCAGTATTTAGTTGTGTTGTTTTGGTACTTTAGTAAAGGTGCCGTGGTTTTGTTAACCAATGGAAAGCTTCCCTGAAATGGGACGCTTTTTTTATTTTATATTGTTTCTATGTTGAAGATATAAAAACTATTTACAACATTTTTTGTTGCTTTTTATAAAACGAATCTGCTTGCAATTTCATTAAATCTCTAGCGATCTTTTGCTTATAATTATAAAGCTCATCTTCTTCAGCAATGTCTTTGTACACTTTGTTGTCTATACTAATATCAGCTTTTAACATTTGTTCTCTTTGCTGTACTTGCTGTTTTACCCAATTTTTTATTGCAGATTCAGCATTTTCTAATTTAAAATCATATTCGCCTTTCGGAGCTAATAATTTTGCAATGATGGGCGATGTTTCTATCGCTAAAAATAATAAGAAGATAAAGAATGATGGTATCCAAGGTAATTTACCAAGAGCAGTTACTCTTGCCATTAATCCATCAAAATTAGAAATAATGGGTTGTGATTTGGTTTCTGCTAATTTTTGAGTGTCAAATAAAGTAATAAGTGCAGCTTCTTTTTCTTTTATTTTTTCTGAAGTGTCTAGTTTTAACTGATTTAAAGCAAGTAAAGAAGCGTCATGTTTTTGTCTTTTTTCTTGATAAACAGGTCCTTTTCCTAGTTTTTTAGTTCCTTTTCTGCCTTCTGCTTCTGCAATATAGCTTTCATACAAAGTGTTTGTGGCAGTTTCTTTATCAATAACTTCTTGTTTTAAACCTTTAATTTCTGATTCAATTTTTTCTATTTCTGGTGTAAATTGTAATGCAATTTGATTTTTGGTATCCAAAGTCATTTGAATTTTTTCAATCAATAAAACCTGATTAATCTCTTTTTCAAATAATTTTAACTCTAAAGGTTTCGAAATTACAATCGCAATAATTACGGCTAAAATAATTCTTGGTGTAGCTTGTAAAAATTCTTTGAGCTTAGAATCTGTTTTCTTGATGGTAGAAACGATAAATCGATCTAAATTAAAGATTAATAAACCCCAAATAATTCCGAAGAAAATAGCGGCATATAAATTATCAAAAACTGTAAATAGCGCGTAACTTCCAGCGATTGTTGCCATCACAGCGGTAAAAAAAACAGTGGCTCCAATTCCAATAAATTTTATTTGTTCTCCACTAGAACAATTCTCTATGATATTTTTATCAACTCCAGAGCAAGTAAGAAAGAATTTTTTAAGCACAACGATCTATTTTAGATGATAACGTAAATTGACTGCAAATGTTGCAAAAAATAAACCCCAATTAATTGAGGTTTATAAAATTTATTATTTATTTAACGTATTACTTTTTTGTTGTAATGTAAACAGAACCAGTGCCATCTTTATTTTTTTTAACATCAACCGATGCAATTTTATCTGTTGGTATCAGTTCCATTTCTTCTTTGGTGATCCGTTTATGATCTAAATAATACGTTATGTTTTCTTCTTTTGTTTTCGTTTCTACACCTTTTTTAGTAATCCAAACTTGATACTTATCATTGTTTATATTCTTTGTTTCAATAGATAATGTTTGATTATTTTTTACCAATTCGGCCGCTTTAGCTGCATCTATTTTTTCAGTTTCAAAATAAAAAGTAGCTCCCTTTTTAGTCATATTATGTATATGATCGATGCTTTTTATTGGAGGTGGAGGCGGTGGAATATTATTTCCGGTTCTTTTTTGCCAATCTTTATACGCTCTTTCTGCTTTCAAAATTTCTTCCTTGGAAGCATTCGGAACGGGCGGCGGTGGCGGAAGTAATAATTGATCTTCTTTTGTTAATTCGCTTTTTAATTTATAAAACACTTTTTTGTCTTTCACCAATTGTACATAAGGATATTGCGGATGAATAGGACTCTTGGTTTTGGCTTTAAGATCGCTAGAAAGCTGATTGTAAATTGTAACTAAATTTGAAAATAAATCTGTTAATGTTTTTTGTCTTTCGGCATTACTTTTTACAAAATGAGGTTTTTTGTTTCTTTCTATTTCGTATGCTTTATTTAGTTTATCGTAAGGATTGATCGCATATTTTTCTCCAATTTCATCTATTATTTTTCTAAATTCATTTTTTCTTTGGTCATCTTTCTGTTGTTCATAATTTGGTGTATTGTTCGTAGTTTTTTCTTGAGCCTCAACTCTTTTTGCAAATAGTAAAAAGGTTCCTGCTAAAAGCGGAATTACCGCTAGTTTTTTGAACAAAATATTGGTACGAGAACTTTGTGTTGTCATCATTAATAATCTTTTTTTAGTGAGTGAATAATTCAAATTACTGGCCAAGTAATAGTCGTTTTTCCAAGAAGCTTTGTTTACTAACAAATGCTGATATTGAAATGTGTTTTTATGTTGATTAATTACATTTTCATCTGCAAGAAATTCATGATTTAATTGAACCGCTTTTTTTAATAAAATAAAGAATGGATTTATCCAAAAAATAATTTGAACAAATTCTAAAATCAAGATGTCTAACGTGTGTTTTTGTGTAACATGCGTAAGCTCGTGTGTAAACAATTCTTTTTCTATTTTTTGATTTTCAAAATCGTTTTTGTTGATGAAAATGCAGTTCCAAAAAGTGTGAGGTAATATGTTATCAGCAATCAATACTAATGTTGCGTTTTGATAATTAACTTGTTTATTTTTCTTTATTTTTTGAAGGATAACAAATAAGTTTCTCCCAAATCTTAACAGCAATAGCATTGACATCGTTGCATAAATACCTAAACAAAGTTGCGTGTAGTTTATGGATTCTTTCTCAAAACTATGATGTATAGGATAAATTTCTTGTACAAATTGAGTAGATTCTATGGTAATTGGTGCGGTATAAATAATATATAAAGGCGCTAAAAATGAAAACAATACACTACCTAATAAATAGAAACGATTAAAATGATGCATTTTTTCTTTTTCTAAAACCAAGTGATAAAATGCCAATAATAAAACTAGACACGATGCCGATTTTAAAAAGTAGAGTATCATTTTTGTTGATTTTTAATTTGAGTGTCTATCACTTTTTTAAGATCTTCTAATTCTTGAGTTGTTAAATTGGTTTCTTTTGTAAAAAAAGAAGCAAACTGACTTGCAGAATCGTTAAAGAAATTTTTAATCAATCCGTTTACGTGGTTCGAGAAATAATCTGTCTTTTTAATAATAGGATAATATTCTCTAGATTTTCCAAATAATTTGTAATTGATAAAACCTTTATCAGTAATTCTTTTTAATAGTGTTGCAACAGTTGTGGTTGCGGGTTTTGGTTCTGGAAAATCTTCTATTAAATCTTTTAAAAATGCTTTTTTACGTTTCCATAAATATTGCATTAATTGTTCTTCTGTTTTAGATAATTGCATCGATTGTAATTTTGTTCTACAAACATAGAATAATTATTTTGATTCTACAAACGTAGAATTAAAATAAAGTATTTATTTTTTATACATTTGTTGAACTATAAAAAAAATAGAAATGAAAAAAATACTGTTATTAATAAGTATCATTTTACTTAGTTCATGTGCAACAGCTAAGTTTAAAGAAAAATGGTTAAAAGAAGAAGCACCAAATACTTTTAAAGCCAGGTTTGAAACTACGCAAGGTAATTTTGATATTGTTGCAAGAAGGCTTTGGTCACCAAAAGGAGTGGACAGATTATACCAAATGATAAAAAATAATTATTATACGGATGTTGCTATTTTTAGAGTGGTACCCAATTTTGTTGCTCAATTCGGAATTCATAATGATTCTCTAATCAACAAAAGTTGGGAAAAAGGAATTCCCGATGAGCCTGTTTTAGCAAAAAATGATTCCATGTCAATTTCATTTGCTAGAGGTGGAGTTGCTACAAGATCGAATCAGATTTTTATCAATTTAAAAAACAATAAAAGGTTAGATACACTTGCTTACTCTGGGGTAACAGGTTTTCCTGTAATTGCAAAAGTAATTGATGGTAAAGAAAATGTCTATAAATTTTATGATGGTTATGGCGATAAATTAGGTCATAAACAAGATTCAATAACCAAATTTGGAAATAAGTTTTTAAGAGAAAAATTCCCGAAAGTAGATTATATAATTAAGGCTTATATTATTAAGTAGTTCCTATTTTTGTAAACAAAAACAACCCACAAATTAAATTTGTGGGTTGTTTTTTATTTATAAACTAAAACTATTTACTGTTAGTAGTTTATTTTATTGTAAAAGTAACTTTTCTAGCAAGTGGTCTTGCTTTTCCAGAAACTGTTGCGTCTTCACCACCACCAGCATAAGAAAGTCTATTTGCATCGATACCAGCTGCAACTAAAATATCAAAAACACTTTTTGCTCTGTTTTCAGAAAGTTGTAAATTTTTATCAGCATTTCCTGTTTCATCTGCAAAACCAGTTAAAAGTGCATTTACACTTGGGTTATCTATCATAAATTGTTTTAGATAATTTACAGAATTTAAAGAACCTTCTTGTATAGTTGTTTTGTTAGTGTTAAAATACACATTTATATATCCGCTGTTTAATAGTTCTCTAATGAAATCTACATTAGAACCTGTTATCACATTTGCGTATTTAGAGTTCGTCTCACCTTTTAAAAGATATCTTGTATCTAATTCATAAATTAACGCTTCTTTGTTGATCTCTCCTTTTTTAACAATTAAAGCAGCAATTTCTGTTTCAGCTTTATTTAAACGCTCTTTAATAGTTTCAATTTCGTTATTTAAAACAACTTCTTCAGCTTGTAAGAAATCAGCATTTTGTTTGTGTTTACCTAAAGAAATGTTAACACCAATTGAAGTGTTAAAAATACTTGCGCTTATTTCTCTATCTCTAGTGTTTGCAGCACCATCAAAAGCAAAGTTTTGATAATCATGAAATACAGCAGAAGCATCTAAAAATAAAGATACTCTATTTGTTAATTTAAATTGTGGTGTAAAACCTACGGTAAAATTCATTAATGGTTCTCCACTGCCAGTATCAATAGGAGTTATTGTTTTTAAATTAGACAAACCTATACCTCCATGAAATAAAAGGTTTAATCTATTTGTAAAACTGCTAAAATTTAAAAGACTTCCAGCATTTACAACACCTTCTAAAGTAGTTCTGTAATAGTTAGCTCTAAAAGGCAAACTGTTGTCTCCTTCTTTAAATTCGTTGTATCCAACATCTAAACGCAAACCAAATTTTTCATTGAACATATATCTAACCCCAAGATTCGCTTGCCCTAAAGCTAATGCACCTGTTTTATAACCTGGTGAAAGCGGGTTTATAATCTCATGAGCTCCAGCACCTAAGTCTAAAGACCATTTGTTGTATTCTTTTTCTTGCGCTTGTACTGCAATTGTTGAGCAAAATATTAATGCTCCCAAAATAATTTTTTTCATAATTTTTTGTTTTATTTCCGAAACAAATTTATAACTTTTTTTTATATTAAATAAAATATATATAAAGTGATAAATTATTAAGTTTAGAGGTTTCATACCTTCGTTAAATGATTATCTACTGTTAGATACTTAATTAGTATCTGTTATTTAATTTTAAATTCTTTGGGTGGTTTTGCATCCAAAAGATGGGTAACAAAGTAATCCCAACGTTTACGCGTCATATAGTTTGTCATATCTCCGTATCCATGTTTTTTATTAGGAAACAGAATCATATCAAAATCTTTATTGGCTTTTATCAATGCTTCAACAACCAGCATGGTGTTTGATGGAGGTACATTATCATCCATAGAACCGTGAGTAATTAATAATTTTCCTTTTAAGTTTTTTGCTATTAATTGATTTGCCTGGCCATCGTAGTTTGTGGTTCCGTCTGCTTTGCCTTCTAAATTTCCATCAACTAAAAGACCTTGCCATTTTTCTCCCCAATCTGCTTCATAATTTCTGTTATCATGATTTCCTGATCCAGAAACTGCAACATCATAAAATTCTGGATATTCAAAAACAGCTCTTGTAGACGCAAATCCACCACCAGAATGACCCCAAATTCCAACTCTTTCAATATCCATTCCTTTGTATCTTTCAGCTAATTGTTTAATTGCTGTAATATTATCTGGCAAACCATTATCGCCCATATTTCCGTAATAGGCATCATGAAAAGATTTAGAACGCATTGGGGTTCCCATCGCATCAACGGCTACAACGATAAAACCTAGTTCTGAAACTGCTTGAAAATCGCGCCAAACAGCCCTAAAACCATAGTAACCAATTGATCCAGATTGTGGGCCAGGATACAAATAATTTAAAACAGGATATTTATTACTTTCATCATAATTACTCGGAAAAAACATCAATCCATATAAATCTGTTTTTTTATCTCTTGCTTTTACAGAAAATTCAACAGGTTCTTGCCAATTTTTTGTTTTTAATTCAGAAATATCCGCAGTTTCTAAATCCATTATTTTTTCTCCATTTCCATTTCTTAAAACCGAAATAGGAGGGTTTTTGGTTGTAGAATACGTATCAACAAAAGTTGCATAATCATCAGAAAAGGTAGCAGAATGTGTTCCTTCTGATGGCGTTAATTTTGTAAGATTTGAGCCGTCAAAATTTACTTTATAGTAATAATTATGATACGGATTTCCTTTTTCTTTTCCGCCTGCTATAAAGTAGACCTTTCTTTTTTCTTTATCAATATGTATGATTTCTTTTACAATCCAGTTTCCTGAAGTAATTTGATTTTTTAATTTTTTTGTGGTTAAATCATATAAATAGATATGACCCCAATTACTTTTTTCTGAATACCAAATAAATTCATTAGAATCAAATAAAACGCTCCAGTTTTCTGCATTTACTCCAGATTCATAATAAGTTTCAACTTCTTCTTTATGAATTGATTCAACAGCACCAGTAGTTGCATCCGCAATTTGTAAATGCGCTATTTTGTGATCTCTCGAACCAGAAACAAAAGCAAATTTTGTACCTTCTTTATTCCATTGAGCATCTAATAATTCGCTATTTCTATCTGCAATATGATCTGTTGTTGTGCCTCTTTGAAAATCTTTTTCCATTTTTAAACGAACCGTTTTTGGCTTGTTTCCTAAGTGGATAATGACTCTTTCTATAGTAAAAATAATTTTATCTTCAGGCAATGGGTGTTTCCAAGCTTCTAACTCTGGATGACCAACATTTGTAGTTGTTAAATACATCATGCCAACACCACGTGCATCCTGCTGAAAAGTTGCAATTTTATCAGAATTTGGCGACCATTTTAAAACAGCTCCGTCGCTTTTAGTCCAACCAGCATTGTTCGTTGCGTAACCGTAATCTTGAATTCCGTCAAAAGTTAGTTGTGTTTTAGTATTTGTTTCTAGATCACGAACCCAAAGGTTGTAATTATCAATGTAAGCAGCCAATTTTCCATTAGGAGAAATATGTTCGTTTCTTGTTACTTTCTTTACCTCGGATGCTTCTTTTGTTATTGAATTATCATCTAAATTATAAGAGAATTTTTGTCTATCAACAGAAAAATTTAAAGTTTTTAAATCCTCAGAAAAAGAAACATTGTCAATAGGTAAATCGTTTGCTTTAATCTCTTTTTCTAATTCTTTTGATAAAATTTCTGCTAGTTTTTGATGATCAAAAGCCTCTTTTTTAGTTTTGGAAGTTGCATCCACCAAAATGAATGTTTTACCTTCTTTGTTTTTAGTTGTATAAACTAGAAGATTACTATTGATAAAAGTAGTCTCAGTTACTTGATTGTACACTAAGTTATACAAATTTCTGTCCATAAGAGCAGCAGCGGTTTCATATTCGGCAGCTGTAAACTCTTTTTGTTTTTGGGATTTATCGCAAGAAATAATTAAGAACGAAATACTTAAAAATGCAATAAATTTTAATTTAGATATTTTCATATGTAAATTTGTTTAAGTTTTATTTTGATAATTCAGTAAAATATTGATAAAAATACGGAATAGTTTCAATCCCTTTCAGGTAATTCCAAACTCCAAAATGTTCGTTTGGCGAGTGAATTGCATCAGAATCTAAACCAAATCCCATTAAAATAGTTTTACTTTTTAGTTCTTGTTCAAACAAAGCTACAATAGGAATACTTCCTCCACTTCTTTGCGGAATTGGCGTTTTTCCAAACGAAGTTTCATAGGCTTTACTTGCTGCTTTGTAAGCAATCGTATTAATTGGTGTAACATAACCTTGCCCACCATGATGTGGTTTTACAACTACTTTTACAGATGATGGAGCAATACTTTCAAAATGAGTTTTAAACAATTGGGTAATTTCTCTCCAATCTTGATTTGGCACTAAACGCATCGATATTTTTGCAAATGCTTTACTTGCAATTACTGTTTTTGCGCCTTCGCCTATGTAGCCACCCCAAATTCCGTTGACATCTAAAGTGGGTCTAATTGCATTTCTTTCGTTGGTAGAATATCCATTTTCGCCATAAACGTCTTCAATCTTTAAAGCATCTTTATATTTTTCTAGAGAAAAAGGTGCTTTTGCCATTTCTGCTCTTTCTTCTGATGATAAATCTTCCACTTTATCATAAAAACCAGGAATTGTAATACGATTATTTTCATCATGCAAAGAAGCAATCATTTTGGTTAAAATATTAATAGGATTTGCAACTGCGCCTCCATACAAACCAGAATGTAAATCTCTATTTGGCCCCGTAACTTCTACTTCTACATAACTCAAACCACGTAAACCTGTTGTAATTGATGGAATATCGTTTGCAATCATTCCTGTATCAGAAATTAAAATTACATCGTTTGCTAGTTTTTCTTTGTTTCTAGGAACAAACCAAGCCAAACTTTCTGAGCCAACTTCTTCTTCACCTTCAATCATAAATTTTACATTACAAGGCAAATTCCCTGTTGATGTCATGTATTCTAATGCTTTCACATGCATAAACATTTGTCCTTTATCATCACAAGCACCTCTTGCAAAAATGGCTCCTTCAGGATGAATGTCTGTTTTTTTGATAATAGGTTCAAACGGAGGGGAAGTCCAAAGGTTGATAGGATCTGCTGGTTGCACATCATAATGACCATACACTAAAACTGTTGGTAGGTTTTTATCGATGATTTTTTCTCCGTAAATAATTGGGTAACCTGGCGTTTCGCACAATTCAACGTTGTCGCAACCTGCTTTTTTAAGGCTTTCTAAAACAAAATCGGCAGTTAATAAAACATCTTTTTTGTAGGCAGAGTCTGCACTTACAGAAGGTATTTTAAGCAATTCTATCAATTCGTTTAAAAATCGTTGTTGGTTGTCTTTTATGTATGTTTGAATACTGTTCATGTTTAAAATTTTATTTCTTCATCAAAAATAGAAAAATAATAACGAACTGCTTTGTAGTTTGCGATGTTTGTTTATATTTGCATCCCGAAATATTCGGAAAGTTGCAGGCGTGGTGGAATTGGTAGACACGCTAGACTTAGGATCTAGTGCCGCGAGGTGTGAGAGTTCGAGTCTCTCCGCCTGTACAGATAGAAACCTCAAATAGCTGTGAATTAGCGGTTTGAGGTTTTTTAATTTACGTATTTGTATTGCAATTTACTTTATACAAGTTATCTAAACTTCCAATTTTTATAATCTTTAGAAGATTCTAGTTTGTTTTCTAATTCATCGGGTAAATTAGGGAAAAAATCAATGCCTGTTTTTTGCTCAATTTCATCAATAGAAACTACAAATTGATACAAAGGTTTGTTACTTTCTTTGTGAGACAATAAAAAAGCAATCGCTTTAACTTCTGGTTTTGTGTAATCTAACAATATTTTGTAAAACTGATTAGGAACAGCTACTTTTTCTGAACCAATTGTTTTTAAGTTATCTTCTAAGATTCCGCCAGAAATTACATACAAATGATTGTATTTTTGTGCCCAATAACGAGTTTGTTGTTCTAATTTATTCCAGATTCCTGCATTAAATTCATGATTTTGAGGCGAAATATTTGAAGTGTAAAAAGTTTCGTTATAACTTTCTTCGGATGCCCTTCTATCTGCAGCCGGACACAAATGCCCTCTGTCGTATCCAGATTTTTTATAGTTTCGCCAATCTGCAGATTTTGTTTTTACTTTAGGATCTTCAATAAAATAAGGGCGTTTTCTATCCATATAAACAATATCATTTTTAGCTAACGAATAGGCAACCCATTCTGCTTGTTCGTGTTTTTCTGAATAGGATAAAACATACCCTTCATGATGTATGATTGCTCCAGTTGTAGAGGTTGGTAAATAATTGAAGTCATCAGTTTTTTCAACATCGGTTATACCCCTTTCATCAGAAGAAATTAGTTCTTTTTTTTCTTCATATAAATAATACGACAATACAAGTACTAACAGAATTGAAGAAATAATTTTTTTCTTCATCCTTATTTTTTAAGCTGAATTACCTCAAAATCATCTGTTTTAGCAGCATTTAAAAATAAATCTTGAGCCTCTTTTGGCGGTGTTGTTAATTTTCTTGTATTTAAATCAATCCAAGCACCATATACTTTTATAACTGCGGATAATTCTCCGACTTCATTAAAAACTTCATGAACAATTTTCCAACGTTCGTTGTTTGCCGAAAGTCCAGCTAGTTTAATATTTACAGAAATATTTTCGCCTATATGAATTTCTTTTCTAAAGGATGTTTCTTCTGTAAATAAAATAGGACCAATATGATGTTTGGTAAATTCATTGATAGAAAAATTTTGTTTCGTAAAATAACGAACTCTTACTTCTGCGGCATATTCATTATATGCCGTATGGCGCATGTGTCTGTTTGGGTCAAAATCAGACCATTTTGTAGGAAATGTAACTTGATAATTCATGATGCAAAAGTAAAAAACCTGATACGTTTCTGTAACATATCAGGCTTTTAATTTAAATAATTTATAATCTTAATTTTTGATGATAGTAGATTTATCTTTCAATTTTAGTTCGCTTAAAACATTTAAAGCTTCAGAAATATACATGTCTTTAGATAAGTTTTTATGCCAAGCAACTCTTTTATCGGATAAACTATTATCTGCTTTTAATAAATTTTGTTCATATAGTGGTGATGTAAAGGTAAAGTTTGATTTGTAATCGAAAACAGATTTAAACTTCTTAGCTTCTGCTTCTTTTACGTCGCTTTCTTGAAAGAATTTTTTAGAATTTAAAGAATACAAAGTTTCATCTTGATTTTTCTTTAACCATTTTGCGTATTCATTTACAAGTTGAAAGTTAGCACTAGCAGCAATTCTTTGTTTGCTATTATAAATTACATCCGCAAAATTAGCATAAGAATTTGTTTTTGTATATTTTGCTTGTGGCACTTTGTCCCAAGCTAATGCTCCGTCTAAATCGCGCTCTCCAAACTTCATATAACTATATCTGCTTGGCATGGCAATATCAGAATATACACCTTCTATTTGCGTAGAACCACCATTAACTCTATAGAATTTTTGAATGGTCATTTTTAGATATCCTAAATCTGTTTCGTACTTTGGATAAAACTGATTGATAGGCAAAACATTTTGCACAGTTCCTTTTCCGTATGTTTGATTTCCTCCTAAAATGATGGCTCTTTTATAGTCTTGCATTGCAGCAGCAAAAATTTCTGATGCTGATGCAGAAAACTCATTAACCAACACAACAACAGCTCCTTCCCATTGTGTTTTTGGGTCGATATCTTCTTTTACAACCGGATTTTCTCCTCTATATTTTACTTGTACAATTGGCCCTTTATCTATAAATAATCCTGATATTTCAATAGCTGTTTTTAAAGATCCGCCGCCATTATTTCTTAAGTCTACAATTAAGCCAGATACATTTTCTGCCTTTAATCTTTCTATTTCTTGCTCCATATCTTTTGCAGAATCTCTAGAAGACTCATCAGAAAAATCAATATAAAAACTTGGTAAATCTATAATTGCGTATTTTTTACCATTTTTTTCTACAATACTAGATTTTACATAGGTTTCATCTAATTCTACAACATCTCTAATAATTGAAATTATTTTTATAGAACCGTCTAATTTTTTCTTAACGGTTAATCTAACTTCAGTTCCTTTTTTTCCTTTTATAAATTTTATGGCATCATCTAAACGCATACCTACAATATCCAAAGGTTCTTCATCTCCTTGGGCAACTTTTAAGATAATATCCTCTGGTTCAAGGTCTCCTTGTTTGTATGCAGGACCTCCAGCAACTAGTTCAAAAACATGTGTATAAATACCTTTTTTTTGTAAACGAGCTCCAATTCCTTCTAATTTACCAGAAATATCTTGATCAAATTTTTCTTTAATGTTAGGAGACATATAGGTTGTATGAGGGTCAAAAGCGCCAACAACCGAATTTAAAAATGTAGAAAACCAATCGTCATTTTCTAATTCTTCGATTCGTACATACAATTCATCCATGTTTTTTAAAACTTCTGCTCTTGCTTCTTTTTCTAAAGTGGTAAAAGATTTTACTTTGTAGTTTTTATCCTTTTTTACTTTTTCATCTTGTAACTGAGTTTGTTCTTGTATTCTGCCTAAAGTTTGTAGTTTTAATTGTTTTCTCCAATACTCTATTAATTGGTTGTCGTTTTTTGCAAACGGAACTTTTTCGTAATCAAGATCAATGGTTTCGTTTTGATTAAAATCAAAAGGCTGACTTAATAAGGAACCATAATATGTTTTTGCTTTCTTCATTTCTGATAAAAAACGACTGTAGACTAGGTTATAAAAACTTAAATCATCTTTTAATAGTTGATTGTCTATTTGATACTTGTATTTAGAAAATTCTTTTAAATCTTCTTGTGTAAAATAGCGTTTACTAGGATCTAATCCATCAATAAAAGAGGTGTATACAGCTTCAGAAAAATTATCATCTAAATCTTTTGCAACAAAGTGTCCACGAGTTAAAATATTTTTCAACACATAAATTAAAACTTTATCTTTTTCAGGATCAGGTTTTTTAGTTTGTTCTGCAGCATTTATTGCAAAACTATTTATTAATAAGGTAATTGCTAAAAGTATAGTGCTAAATCTAAATTTCGTTTTCATAAATCTGCGATCGTTTTTTATTATTTTTTAATTTCAAACTACTAAAATAGTGCCAAAAAATTATAGCTTTACAATTTTACATAAAATTAGACTTTTTTATTCTTTACAAAATGTTAAAAAGAAAATAGTTTAAAATAAATTACATTTGCTCTAAAGTATTAAAAAATCAGCATTCAAAGTTAATTTTCTTTTTTAAAAATTGCAATTAACATTGAATCTTAAACTTATAAAGTATGCAAGAAAGACCTTTAATTTTAATAACAAACGATGACGGAATTACAGCTCCAGGCATAAGAGCACTTATTAAAATAATGAATAAAATTGGAGATGTTGTGGTAGTTGCGCCAGATAGTCCGCAAAGCGGAATGGGGCATGCCATTACTGTTGATAATGTATTGACTTGCAATCCAATTACAATTGACGATGGTCCTCAATTAGAATACACCTGTTCTGGAACGCCTGCAGATTGCGTAAAAATGGCTATTAGCGAAATTTTGAATAAAAAACCAGATTTATGTGTTTCTGGCATCAATCATGGTGCTAATTCTTCTATAAATGTAATTTATTCTGGTACAATGAGTGCTGCTATTGAAGCGGGTATAGAGGGTGTTCCAGCAATTGGGTTTTCTTTATTAGATTTTAAATGGCATGCAGATTTTAAACCAGCAGAAGAATTTGTAAAAAAAATAACCCTAAATACCTTGTTAAATGGTTTGCCAGACGGCATTGTTTTAAACGTTAATATTCCTAATTTAAAGGCAGATGAAATAAAAGGCGTTAAAATCTGTAGACAAGCAAATGGTGTTTGGAAAGAAATTTTTGACAAACGTAAAAGTCCTTTCGGAAAAGAATATTATTGGCTTTCTGGCGAGTTTGTAAATAAAGATAAAGGGCAAGATACAGATGTATACGCACTAGAAAATGGTTATGTTTCTATTGTACCAGTTCAGTTCGATTTAACTGCACATCATATGATTCAAAAATTAAACTCTTGGGAACTATAAAAAAAAATATTTTAATTGGCATATTTATTTCTCTTTTTGCAACTGCAGCGGGAGTTTTCTTATATGTAGAATATTTTTCGAGCCAAGGTTTTAATGAAAGTCTTAAAATGATTCAAGTTGGAAATTTGGAAGGCAAAATTTTATCCTTAGCAGCAATACCTAATTTATTTGTTTTCTTTATTTTTATCAAAAAGAAACAAGATAACAGAGCAAAAGGCGTTTTGTTTGCTACAATTTTAATAGCGCTTACAACCTTAATTTTAAAGTTTTTCTAAATGAAATATTATATCATCGCTGGCGAAGCTTCAGGAGATTTGCATGGTGCCAACTTAATGAAAGAGCTGTACAAAGTAGATGAGCAGGCAGATATTCGTTTTTGGGGCGGAGATTTAATGCAAAATGTTGGTGGTACTTTAGTAAGTCATTTTAAAGAAAGAGCTTTTATGGGTTTTTTCGAAGTTTTAAAAAACCTCTCAAAAGTATTGGGTTTTATGAAGTTTTGTAAAAGTGATATTGCACAATTTAAACCAGATGTACTTGTTTTTATAGACAATTCTGGCTTTAATTTACGAATTGCAAAATGGGCAAAACTTCAAGGTTTTAAAACCAATTATTATATTTCTCCGCAAGTTTGGGCAAGTAGAGCGGGCAGGGTTAAAGATATTAAAAGAGATATTGATAAAATGTTTGTGATTTTGCCTTTCGAGAAAGAATTTTATAAAAAATACGATTATGAAGTTTCCTTTGTTGGGCATCCTTTAATTGATGCGATTTCGGATAGACAACAAGTTGGAATTCACAAATTTAGAGAAGAACATAATTTAGGAACCAAGCCTATAATTGCTTTATTACCAGGAAGTAGAAAGCAAGAAATTACAAAAATGCTTTCTGTAATGTTGTCTTTGGTTAATGATTTCTCTGAGTATCAATTTGTAATTGCGGGTGCTCCAAGTCAAGATTTTTCTTTTTATCAGCAAATAATTGGCAGTAAAGAAGTGCGTTTTATCAACAATAAAACCTACGATTTATTAAGTGTTTCTTATGCAGCATTGGTAGCTTCTGGTACCGCAACTTTAGAAACAGCATTATTTAAAGTGCCTCAAGTGGTTTGTTATAAAGGTGGATCAATTTCATATCAAATTGCAAAAAGAATTATAACGCTAAAATTTATTTCTTTGGTAAATTTAATTATGGACAAAGAAGTTGTGATAGAATTAATACAAAATAATTTTACAAAACAAAAATTAGTAGTAGAATTGCGAAAAATTTTAGATCCTAAAAATCGTGAGAAGCTATTTTTAGAGTATTTTGAATTAGAACAAATTTTAGGAGGTAAAGGAGCCTCAGAAAAAGTAGCCAAAGCTATATACGAAAACATTAAAAAATAAATTTAGAATGAAAAAAATTACCTTTGTCTCTCTGCTTTTTTTGTTTATACTAAGTTCTTGCGGTACTGTAAAATCCTTAATTATAGATCCTAAAAAAGAAGTTTCTACGCGAGATAAAGTAGTTTACAATGCATTGCAGTTTGAAGGTTCTAAATATAGATCTGGCGGTACTACAGAGGCTGGTTTTGATTGTTCTGGTCTTGTTTATGTTTCGTTTAATTTAGAAGAAATTTTATTGCCAAGACAATCTAGATATATGGCAAATGTAGGAACCGAAATTACACTTGATAAAGCACAGAAAGGAGATCTTCTATTTTTTATTACCGGTAGAAAAAGTAAAAAGATAAATCATGTGGGTCTCGTAGTTTCTAAGGAAGACGAGGAAGTTAATTTTATTCATTCTACGAATGGTAGAGGTGTAATTATTTCTAGTTTATCAGATAAATACTGGAAAAAAGCATTTTTAAAAGCGACAAGGGTTTTATAGTGTTTTAAAAAATATTTTGTAACTTTAGTTCGCCATGAAAAAGTTACTTAATTATTTACCTTTCCATTTTTTGAGTTTGCTCATTTTTGGAATTTGTGCTCAATCTTTCTATAATTTTTGGCAGTTTGGTTTTCTAAAGTTATTTTTACTGCTAGCTTCTATTTCTTTGTTTTTGTTACTTGCTAACAACAAGAAATTAACTACGCTTTTGTCTTTCATTTTATTCTTTTTTATTGGAGTTTCTGCTACTTATTTTTCGAATGATGTATATTATAGTACTTATTATCAACATCAACTCTCTGATGCTTCTATTGTGGTTTTAAAGATTCATAAAGTTTTAAAACCGGGTTATTATCATGATAAGTACGAGGTAGAAATAACGCAAGTGGATTCCATAAAAACAAAGGGTAAAGTATTATTAAATATAGCAAAAGATAGTACGCTACGATCTTTAAAAGTTGGTGATGTTTTTTTAGTGAAATCAGATTTTCAAGACATAAATGCTTCTTTAAATCCGCATCAATTTAATTATAAAGATTATTTAGAAAAACAGGGCATTCATCAGCAATTGTTTTTAGAGAATCGAGAATTGAAATGCATCGATTTTCATAGTTTTTCGCTGATAGCATTGGCAGCAAAATTTAGGAATAAAGTACAGGAATCTATTAAGATGCATCATTTTAAAACTGATGAACTAGCAGTCATAAATGCTTTGATTTTAGGACAAAGACAAGATATTTCTAAAGATTTAATTGCCGATTATCAAAAAGCCGGAGCGATACATATTTTGGCAGTTTCTGGATTACACGTCGGTATTATATTACTTATTTTATCTTGGCTTTTTAAACCTTTAGAAAGACTTCCTAAAGGTAAATTTATCAAAACAATTGTAGTGGTTTTATTTCTTTGGATGTTTGCTTTTGTGGCAGGACTTTCGGCTTCTGTGGTTAGAGCAGTAACGATGTTTACTTTTTTATCTGTTGGGCTCACTTTTCGAAGAAAAAATGTCATTGAATTTTCGTTAATCTCCTCCATGTTTTTCTTGTTGGTTCTAAAACCGATGTTTTTGTTTGATGTTGGATTTCAACTTAGTTATCTGGCAGTTTTTGGTATTGTTTGGCTACAACCAAGGTTGTATGAATTTTATACTCCCAAATTTTTTATTGATAAAAAAGCATGGCAATTAATTACCGTTTCCTTTGCTGCTCAACTAGGAATTTTACCGCTTAGTTTGTTTTATTTTCATCAGTTTCCTGGGTTGTTTTTGTTGTCCAATTTGTTAATAATTCCGTTTTTAGGTGCTATTTTAATTGGTGGAATTGCTGTTATTTCTCTTTCCCTATTAGGTTTGTTGCCACAGTTTTTAGCAACACTGTATGGTTTAATTATTTCTTTAATGAATAATTTTGTAGGTTGGATTTCTCATCAAGAGCAATTTTTATTCAAAGAGATTTCGCTATCATTTTTATATATGATTGCTCTTTATATCGTTATCGCCTTTGCGAGTCGTTTTTTGATAGATAAAAAGCCTAAAAAACTCATGTATCTTTTACTATCAATACTTTTTCTTCAAAGTGTTTATGTGTTTGAGAACTATCAAAAAAGAACAAAAAAGGAATTTATTGTTTTTCATGCTAATAGAAATTCTGTTTTAGGAAAAAGGGTAGGAGATAAGCTTTTAGTGTATCATCATTTAGATTCAGTTTCAATTAAAAAGGTGAATTTTTTAACATCGTACAAAATTGGAGAAAATGTAGATATGGTTTTTAATAACACTATTCCTGCTTTTTATGAATTTGAAAAAAATCAAATTTTAATTATTGATAGTTTGGGAGTTTATCAATTAAAAGGTTTGAAAAATCCAATTGTCGTTTTGCAATATTCGCCAAAAATAAATTTAGAAAGATTAATCCAATTCGTCAAACCAAAACAAATTGTTGCAGATGGAAATAATTATAAAAGCTTTGTAAAAACTTGGGAAGGAATTTGTAGAAAACAAAAAACTCCATTTTATTACACAGGTAAAAATGGAGCTTTTATGTATGAAATGGAATACAAAAATTAACTTTTAAATTCGGGTTTAAAAGAATTTTGATATTCAATAAATTTTTCTTGAGTTGTTAACTCCATATATTTATCGTTTGCTAGCATTTTAAGATAAAATTCAAGCTGTTGAGGTTCGTGAAAACCCTTTAAAGGAATTACAAATTCGCCTTTTTCATTTAAAAATGCAATTGTAGGATAGGCGTTTATACCCATAAAATCTGCAAATTCGTGCGCACTGTTTCTAGAGTTTGCTCTCGTTTTATCGTAATTAGGATTGCCAAAAGAATCTCCTTTGTAATTTATAGCTTCATTTCCTTCGCCATTAAATTTAACGGCATAGTAATTTTTATTTACATAAGCTACTACATCTTTGTTTTGAAATGTTTGTTTATCAAGCATTTTACAAGGTCCACACCAATTGGTGTACACATCCATCATTATTTTTTTAGGATTTTCTTTCTGAAGCTCTAAAGCTTTATTTAAAGAAATCCATTTTATTTCTTGTGCTTTTAGAGTTAAATTAAAAGCTAAAACTATTATAAGTACTATTAATTTTTTCATGTTTTATAAGTCGTGTTTGATATATCAAATTTACAATAAAAAGTTTTTTTATCTAATACCGTGCATAAGTTTTTTAATAATAGGGTTTAATACTAAAAATATCAAACCTACAGCAGCTGGAATTATTGTAAATATCAGAAAGAAAAAAGACATAGAATATTGTTCTACAATTGGGTCTATATAACTACCTGTTTTTGCTGCTAAATAATTACCTAAGGCGTTTACGAGATACCAAATACCAAACATCATACCAATTTTTTTAGCTGGTACTAATTTAGAAACATAAGATAATCCAACAGGAGAAACACATAACTCGCCCATTGTATGAAAAAGATAGGCTAAAAACAACCAAACTAAACTAACAGAAGCTGTTTTTGCTCCTTGCGGAATTGAGCTTGATCCGTAGGCTAAAGCTCCAAAACCAATTCCAAGAAGAATCATACCAATTCCGAATTTTACTGCTGCGGATGGATTGAATTTACTTTCCCACCATTTAGAAAATAATGGCGCCAGAAAGATGATAAAAAGCGAATTTAAAATTAAAAACCAAGACGCTTCTATTTCTGCATTTTGTTGCGGAATAATTACGCTCAATTTCCAAATTACAATTCCCCAAATACTCAAAAAACTTATTCCTAAAACAGTGTTTGATAATGATATTTTCTTAAAAGTTTGTCCAAATAATTTTAGTAAAACCCAAGAAATAATGATTAACGGAACCGTAGAAACTAAAACATCAACAATTTTAAAAGTTAAGGCAGCGTTGCCTGTTAAGGCTCTTTGTGTATAATCTTTAGCAAAAATATTCATAGAACCACTTGCTTGCTCAAAAGCCCACCAAAAGAAAACGGTAAAGAAAGCTAAAATTGCAACTACAATATATCTGTCTCTTTGAATATGATTGGCAACTGTTTCTTCTGGAGTTTCAACACTTGCAACGGCGTCTGGTAATGCTATTTTTTTGCTAGGCGATGTTCCTATATCTTCGAAAATTTCTCTTCCGAACCAAAATTGTAAAGTCCCTAAAAACATAAAAATTCCTGCCAAACCAAATCCCCAAGAATAACTTAAATTATTGGCTAAAAATCCGCACAATAAAACACCTAAAAATCCGCCTGCATTAACGCCCATATAAAAAATGGTGAAAGCGCCATCTTTTCTTTCCGGATATTTGTCATATAAACCACTTACAATAGAAGTTACATTTGGTTTAAATAATCCATTTCCAATAATTAATAATGCAATACCAATATATAAAGTAGTTTCTGTTTCTAAAGACATTGCTGCATGACCTAACGTCATTGCTAACGCTCCAAGTGCAACAGCTTTTTGATATCCTAATAATTTATCAGCAATAATACCACCAATTAATGGCGTTAAATACACCGAACTTGTGTAGATTCCTAAAAGCCCTAAAGCTCTTTCTCTTGTCCATTCCCAACCTCCATCAGAAAAAGAAGCGGTTAAGAATAATACAAAGATTGCACGCATTCCGTAATAAGAAAAACGTTCCCACATTTCTGTAAAGAATAATACAAAAAGTGCGGGTTTATGATTTAATAAACTAAATTCTTTGTTTGTTGCAACTGTACTCATAATGATTGTTATTAAAAGAATAAAACCTCATAAATTTTAGTTTATGAGGTTTTGATTGATGTTTTTTTAGTGAACGTTACCTAGTAGTTTTTTCATTAATGGAGAGAATAGTAAAACAATTGAACCAGCTCCAATTGCATATAAAGCAATTAGGTGAAAACCATCTGTATAAATAGTTAAAGTATCTAAAGGATTAATAATTTGTCCTTCTACATTTTCTATTGCCAATTGTTCTGAAATAAAACCTACAATTTGAAAAGCAAAAGCAGATGATAAAAACCAAACACCCATCATAAAAGCAACGATGTTTTTTGGTGATAAATCTGTAATTTTAGATAATCCAACAGGAGACATAAATAATTCTCCAATAGAAATAATCAAATACATTGCAAACAAATAGTAAAAAGGAACCATTCCGTTTTCATCTGCACTTGCTCCACTGATAGATAAAATGTAAAAACTTGCGCCGGCTAAAAGTAATCCTAAACCAAATTTGTATGGGGTTCTTGGGTTCATTTTATTTTTAGATAAAAATCCCCATAAAAGTGAAATAGGAATTGCTAAAATAATAATAAACATTGAGTTTAATCCGTTTGTTTGACTAGCAGTCATAATGCCATCTAAATCAACATTTCTTGAAGCAAATAAAGTAATTACACTTCCAGATAATTCATGAAAACCCCAGAAAAGAGTCATAAAAAAGGTAATTAAAACCGCCATTATTAATTTTTTACGAGCTTCAGAAGTTTTTAAATTATAAATTATGTAAGCTAAATATACTAAAACAGCAACTCCAATAAATTTAAAAATACCACTCACATAATTTGCTTTCCAGGATGCTAAAAGCCACGCGATTCCGGGAGCACATAAAAACGCAATAATCGGAATTAACGTTTTTTGTGGAATTCCTAGTATTTTTTTCTCGTAAACTTCTTTACTTGGTGGCATTCCTTTATCACCAAAAACATTGGTTTTAATTCCTCTCCAAAAAGCAAATAATCCTGCTAACATTCCAATTCCTGCCAATCCAAAACCATAATGATATCCATATTTAATGGCTAAAAGACCACACAAAAATGGAGCAACCATACCACCAATATTAATTCCCATATAGAAAATTGTGAAACCAGAATCTTTTCTTACATCTCCCTCTTTATATAAAGATCCTACAAAAGTGGAGATATTTGGTTTAAAGAAACCATTACCAACTACAATTAAAGCTAATGCTAAAAAGAACGCAATATCATTTTCTACAGCTAAAACAAAATGACCTAATGCCATTAATATTCCACCTAAAAAAATAGAAGCTCTCATTCCTAAAATTTTATCAGAAATTTGCCCGCCAATTACAGTTGAAGCATACACTAAAGAACCATATGAAGCGTAAACTACAGCTGTTGCAGTATCGCGCTCGGCAATTGCTTTAAATATTTTTTCTACCATGTAAAGCGTTAATAGCGCTCTCATTCCGTAGAAACTAAAACGTTCCCAAAGTTCTGCAAAGAACAAGTAAAATAAACCTTTTGGATGACCAAATAGTAATTGTTCTTCGGTTGAATTAATTGATTTTGACATATTTTATTCTTTAATTTCTATTGATTTATAAATTACTGTTTTATTAAATTTTCGTCGATAAAGTTAGTCATTTTTGTGTACAAATTTAATCGAGTGTTTTTTCCTTCTACAATTGCATGCGTTCTATCTGGAAATAGAAACATATCAAATTGTTTATTAGCTTCAATTAAAGAATTCATCATTCTATACGAGTTTTGTACATGTACATTATCATCACCAGTTCCGTGAATTAATAAATAGTTTCCTTTTAATTTATCTGCATAATTTATTGGTGAATTATCGTCATAACCACTTGCGTTTTCTTGTGGAGTTTGCATATAGCGTTCTGTATACACAGAATCGTAAAAACGCCAAGAAGTAACTGGTGCCACGGCAATAGCGGTTTTAAAAATGTCGCTACCTTTTAAAATACAATTTGTACTCATAAAACCACCATACGACCAACCCCAAATTCCTATATTTTTTTTATCGATATATGGTAGTTCTGCTAATTTTTTTGCGGTAGCAATTTGATCTTCAACTTCATATTTACCCAATTCTTTTTGAGTGATTTTTTTAAATGCTGCACCTTTAAAACCAGTTCCTCGTCCGTCAACACAAACAATGATCATTCCTTTTTGCGCTAACATCTGATGCCAGTAATCTTTGTCGATATTCCATTTATTAGCAACTTGTTGAGATCCTGGTCCAGAATATTGAAACATTAACATAGGATATTTCTTATTCTCATCAAAATTAACAGGCTTTAGCATCCACATATTTAGGCTATTTCCATTTATGCTAATTGTAGAAAACTCTTTTGTACTCATTTTATACGTAGCTATTTTTTCTTTTAAAGCAGCATTGTCTTTAATCACTTTGATCATTTGTCCTTCTGCAGAGTACAAAGAATACATTGGCGGAATTTCTGCGGATGAAAACGTATTGATAAAGTAGTTTAGATTTTTGCTGAAATCGGCAGTATTTTCTCCGTCATTATTACTTAGCAATTTTTTATTTTCTCCATCTAAACCGATAGAATACACACCTCTATTTGTAGAACCATTTCCTACAGATTGATAATAAATTGTGTTTTTAGCTTCGTTAAAACCATAATATTTGGTTACTTCCCAATTTCCTTTAGTAATTTGATTGATGAGTTTTCCGCCGAAATCATAGTGATACATATGGTTAAATCCGTCTTTTTCGCTTGTCCAAATAAAGCTGTTATCATTTAAAAAAGTAAGATTATCGGTAATATCTACATACGCGGCATCTGTTTCTTCTAATAACAAAGTAGCGCTGCTTTTTAACGCCAAAACTTTATGAAGTTTTAATTTATTTTGATGGCGATTTAAGGTTGTTGCAACAAGAATATTTGCATCATTTGTCCATTTAATTCTTGGAATGTATTCATAATCTCCCAAAGCAATGTGCTTGCTATTTTTAGTAGGAATATTATACATATGTAACGTTACAATTGCATTTTTTTCGCCAGCTTTTGGATATTTAAAAACTTGTTGTTTTGGATACAATTCAGTGCCCACAATATCCATAGAAAAAGTAGGAACTTCAGTTTCATCAAAACGTAAAAAAGCTAAATAATCACTGTTTTTACTCCACTCGAAAGCTTTTACAAAACCAAATTCTTCTTCGTAAACCCAATCAGTTATTCCATTTATAATAGAATTAAATTTACCATCTTTAGTAACTTGAGTTAATTTATGATCATTCGTTAAATTTAAAATATAAATATTATTATTTTTAACGTAGGCAATTTTTTTACTATCCGGAGAAAATGTTGGTTCTTGAATATCTTCACCAATCAGCATTAATTTTTTAGCGCCAATATTGTAATAATAAAAAGTACCTGTAAACGAGTGTCTATATATTTTTTTAAAATTTGTTCCTAAAATTAAAGAAGATTCTTCGGCATTAAAACTATAAGAAGAAAAACTATCTAAACCTTCTAGATTTTTGCTGTTTACAATTGTTTCTACTTTCTCTAAAGTTTTATAACTATAAACGTCTACAGTAGTTTCTTTTGTTGTTTTATCAACATTTATTAAAGAATAAAAATCGCCATTCATAGAATTTAAAGCGATCATACTTTGTGGTTTAAATGTGTCATCCCAAATTTCTTCTAGGGTGATTTCTTTAGTTCCTGATGTCAAATTTGAAGATTTTTTTGAAGTTTGGTTGCAGCCAATAAAAAATGATATAATCGTTAAAATGAATAGTTTCTTCATTTGATACTTTGTATTTCGTGAAAGTTTGCCAAGTTTACGTAAAAATTCACAAAAAATATCTTAAAAAAGGATAAAAGTTGAATATCTTACATTTTTAGAAAGGTTTCAATTATATTTGTTGATTATAGTTTATAGATACATAAATGAGTAAAATTATAGCCGGATTTTCAAAGTTTACCAAAGAAG
>TARA_R110001606_G_scaffold360158_9_pt1 | contig 35087 bp, 36 predicted proteins | sample TARA_R110001606 | Tara Oceans TARA_R110001606 (sample SAMEA4398315) | marine metagenome | biome: Polar Biome; feature: [SRF] surface water layer (ENVO:00010504); material: water (ENVO:00002006), including particulate matter (ENVO:01000060) such as... | depth 5 m
CACTACACCGCCGGCGGCTTTACCCACAGCTATGAGCGCAACGGCTACGAATGGGACGTGGGCGTGCACTACATCGGCGACGTCGGCCACGACACCACCCTGACCAAAAAACTGTTCGACCACATCACCGACGGCCAACTCAAGTGGGCGCCCATGGACCCCTGCTACGACCGCATCCACCTGGGCGAGCGCCAATACGACCTGCTCGCCGGCCCGGACGCCTTTGTCGCCAGCCTCAAGCAGGCCTTCCCCGACGAACACCGTGCCATCGACCGCTACATCACGCTCACCGGCCAGGCCGCCCGGGCGGTCAAGGTGCACACCAGCGCCAAACTGATGCCCCGCCCGCTCGCCGCCGCGCTCACCAAGGGCTTCGCCCTCACCGGCGCCGGCAAACTCAACCGCCCCACCGCCGAAGTGCTCGGCGAGCTCACCGACAATAAAGAGCTGATCGCCGTGCTCACCGGCCAATGGGGCGACAACGGCCTGCCCCCCGAGCAATCCAGCTTTCTGATCCACGCCATCATTGCCCGCCACTACCTTTATGGCGGCTACTACCCGGTCGGCGGCGCCTCCAGAATGGCCGCCACCATTATTCCAGTGATCCAGCAAAGCGGCGGCGACGTATTCACCTACGCCGACGTGCGCGAAATCCTGATCGAAAACGGACGCGCCACCGGCCTGCGCCTCGCCGACGACCATGAAGTGCGCGCACCGCTGATCATCAGCGACGCCGGCGTGTTCAACACCTTCGGTGAACTGCTCCCCGAACACAGCCCGCACCGCCGCCACTATCGGCAGAAACTGGAAACCGTGGAGCGCTCCATGGCCAGCGCCTGCCTTTATATCGGCCTGAAAGGCGACGCCGCCGACCTGCGCCTGCCGAAAACCAACCTCTGGATCTACCCCGACAACCGCTACCAGCAACAGCTCGACCAGGCCCTCGCCGACCCGGACCACCACGACATCCCACTCACCTACATCTCGTTCCCCAGCGCCAAGGATCCGGACTTCGCCCGCCGCTACCCCGGCCGCGCCACCATCGAAATCGTCGCCGCCGCCCCCTACCACTGGTTTCAATCCTGGGCCGACACCCCCTGGGGCAAACGCGGCGACGACTACGAAGCGCTCAAGGAAAAATTCGCCCAACGGCTGCTGGAAAAGCTGTTCGAGAAAATGCCCCACCTGCGCGAGCATCTCGACTATTACGAGCTCTCCACGCCGCTCTCCACCGCCTACTTCTGCCGCTACCCCAGCGGTGAAATCTACGGCCTCAACCACGACCCCGCCCGCTTCGAACAACGCTGGCTGCGCCCCAAAACCGAAATCCCCGGCCTCTACCTCACCGGCCAGGACATCCTCAGCTGCGGCGTCGCCGGCGCCATGGTCGCCGGCCTGCTCACCGCCGTCGCCGCCTCCGGCGCCCGCGGCCTGCCGCTCGCCAAGCGAATGTTCGTTGGCTAAGGCCGGGGCCGCTTTCGCGCAATCCCGCGTTGCGGTTCGCTTAGGTGGCGGGCCACACCGCGGCCATCAAACCTAGTGTGAACGGGCCCTGAATGCGCTTCTGGCTGACCTTTATTTTGCTCTCGCCCCTGCTGCTCTGGCAGGCCCGGCGCACCCGCGCCACCACCCCGCGCCTGCCCGAAGCCAGCGGCGACGCCTTCGGCCTCGCCCCCGCCCACCAGGGCTCGCCCCTGCGTCTGTGGGTGATCGGTGAATCCACCGCCGCCGGCGTCGGCGTGCAACACCACCACCAGGGCCTCGCTGCCCACACCGCCCGCGCCCTCGCCACCCGCCTGCGCCGCCCGGTGCACTGGCACACCCTTGGCATCAACGGCATCCGCGCCGCCGCCCTGCTCGAACACCTGCGCCAGCGGCCCTTGAACGAAACGGCCGACCTCGCCATCATCAGCCTCGGCGTCAACGACACCACCGGCCTCACCACAACCCGCCAATACCGCCGCGCCCTGCGCGAATTGATCGCCACCCTGCGCCAACAACAACCGCACCTGCCCATCTACCTGCTCGCCCTCCCACCCATGCAACACTTCACCGCCCTGCCCGCCCCCCTGCGCCAACTGCTCGGCCACCGCGCCGCCCGCCTCGACCGCGAACAGCAGGCCGTTGCCGCCCAGCTCGACGGTGTTTATCACCTGGCTTACCCGGCCGTCCACGAACCTGAATATCTAGCGGAAGACGGCTACCACCCGTCGGAGAAGGGGTATCGGTATATTGGGGAGCGGGTGGCAGAGCGGCTTGTTTAAGGCCGCCCATCCGGCAAGAAAATTTGACCCGAGACGACAAAGGCTCATGGTGATCTAGATCACCGAAGCAGCGGTCGCTATAGTAGCCGAGACAATAATACTAAAATCGGGGAAAATGATGATAAGAACCACCCTCTTAGCGACCACCTATATTTTTCTCACGGGATGCACGACGGCAGGCCCATACGTCACAAACATTTCCAGTGATGGTGATTATGGGTTAAACGTAGAAAAGTGCGCCGTTAAGCTGAATGCCTTTATGGGTACCGTCTCGACAACCGATTGCACCTCAACCCACCTTCGACTGACAAAAGGTAAAAACAACCCTCGCTACAACACTCCCTCTAACAAATAATAATACTTCAGACCTATAGCGAAGAAGCGGAGGACAACATGGAATTCGAAGAAAAAATATCCTGGATATCATCAAAAATCGAAAGCCAGAGCGCAATCATCGAAACGGAAGAAGCCACAAAAACTGCCCTGGTAATGCCTTTCATAAAAGACATTCTTGGCTACGACATCTTCAATCCAGCAGAAGTCGTCCCCGAATTCACGGCTGATGTAGGAACAAAAAGAGGCGAAAAAGTTGACTATGCCATTCTGAAGGACGGCGAAGTTCAGATTCTGATCGAAGCAAAAAAATATAACGACCCTCTTAGTATTAACCACGCCTCACAGCTTTACAGATATTTCTCCGTAACGTCAGCAAGAATCGCCATTCTCACCAACGGTAAAGACTACAAATTCTACACTGATCTTGATGCCCCCAACAAAATGGACGACCGGCCATTCTTGGAATTCGACCTTACCAGCATTGACGATCACTCGGTGCCCGAGCTACGAAAACTCACAAAGTCCTCGTTCGATTTACACTCAATCATTAATGCGGCGAGCGAACTTAGAGACGTGAGACTCATAAAAAGAGAAATTGACTCGCAATTCTCCAACCCGGACGAAGAGTTCGTACGATTTTTCGCTTCACGAATCCATAGTGGCACGATTACTCAGCGAGTTCGTGACCACTTTCAAAGCCTCACCAGGAAAGCACTCCGACAATACTTAAACGACAAAATCAATGAGCGCCTGAAATCGGCCATATCAAGCAATGTTTATATCGAGCAAGTCGACGAATCCATGGCCTTAGAAACCTCTTCCCCTGAAGAAATTCAGGACAATATTGACCGCGAAGATGGCGTAATTACCACCATGGAGGAAATAGAAGGCTTCAACATAGTTAAGGCGATCATCCGTTCAGAAGTCGACGTAAAGAGGATTGCAGCCAGGGACACAAAGAGTTATTTCGGCGTACTCCTCGACGACAATAACAGAAAACCAATATGCCGGCTTCACTTCAATCGGACACAAAAATACATCGGATTATTCGACGCCGAAAAAAAGGAAACACGGCATCCCATTGAGTGCCTGGATGACATCTTTGGCCTCAGCGATCACCTAAAGGACGCGGTAAAAAAATATGTAACCCCAACCACGGAAAGACAGGAAGCGACGCTCTAGGGTGTTTCAGCCTACACGCGATCGGCCTCATTTCTCGGAAAAAAAGGCACAAGCTCCAATGGGTAAAAAAATCTCGTTGCAAAATGGGATGTGATTGAATGTCTGGGAATGGATGAGGGCATGGTGCTTTATTTAAATGTCTGCATCCAGTAAGACCCCGGCGACGGCTCCCTGGTGCGCGCGGCGCTGAATGACATCACCCGCGCCAACGGCATCTCTCAAGCGCCGCCTGGTCCCGGCGCGGCCGGCACGAGATAACCATCCCGCCCTGACGTTAAGGTCCCCGGTTTGAAGGCCTCGGCGTGCGTCACCCACGGGAACCGGCCCGTGGGCGGCGCCTACCCGCGTCGGCGAACGTCTCACGAACAAGCAGGAGTCACCCCATGAACGCAATGACCCACAAGGGCTATGCCGCCCGCATTGAATACAGCGATGAAGATCGCCTGTTCGTTGGCCATATCGCCGGCATCCGTGATGTGGTGGGTTTCCACGGTGAGTCAGTCCAAGAGCTGCGCAGCGCCTTTGAGGAAGCGGTCGATGACTACCTCGACACCTGCGTCAAACTGGAGCGCCCGCCGCAAAAGCCCTACTCGGGAAAACTCAGCCTTCGCCTTGAGCCCGAGTTGCACGCTACGGTGGCCATCAGAGCCGAAATCGCGCACAAGAGCATCAACCAGTGGGCTGCCGATGTCTTGAGTCGTGAGGCTCATATCTAAATGAAGAAAGCCCCAGCTTGCGGAGCTGGTGTGTTCCCGGGAGCCTCCTCCCCCCGGGGGCGGTCCAGAAGAGTTTTTTATCACCGGCAGCACCGCCGGCAACTGGCGGCTTACATTCTGTTTCGAGGGCGGCGATGCCGTCCTCGTGGATTACCAGGACTATCATTAGGGGGTCGCCAATGGAGAGGTTCAATCCGCCTCACCCCGGGGAAACCCTTCGCGAAGATGTGCTGCCCGCACTGGGCCTCAACGTCACGCAGGCCGCCCGGCAACTTGGCGTATCTCGCGTGGCGCTGTCTCGGGTCCTCAACGGCAAAGCTGCTATCTCTATTGATCTGGCCCGCCGCCTGGAGATCTGGCTTGGCGGCCCGGAGCGAGGGGCGCACGCCGAAACCTGGCTTCGCGAGCAGCTCCAGTATGATCTGTGGCAGGCCCGACAACGTGGCGATATTAACGACATCCATACCGCCGTGTGATCGATAAAGAACAGTGGCGAGCGTGGCCGGGAGCAAAAGACCGCAGGGACGGGCGCGGATATCCTCCGATACGCTTAACCACAGCGACAGTGGTTGGCGGCTGTTATTGAACGTGGTGAACTTCCGGGGAAACCCCGTCAAAAACAGGGCCCTAACCTCACTCAACAACTTAATCGTCGAGCAGTGAGTCCGCGTAGAGGCAGTCAAACACCTTGTCGGACTGCCCCTTCATCGCCTCATAGGCAGCCATCGTTCCTGCCCCTATCCACGACCCGAGCGGACCAAATCCTGTATTTTTCACAACGCCGGTGGACTTCTGGGCTTGCTCAATGTCTTTGAATTGAAGCACTGTCTTATCTTCAAGAGGCGTCACCGACAATCTGTATCGAACCGCCTGCGCAAGGGGAATAAGTGGACCCGAGCGATACTCCGTGACGCCTCTCGCAATCACCACACCTGATTTGATATCGGCATACCGCAAGACTGACCCTCCGCCCACTGTTCGGATCGAGCCCCTGCTGTAATAAGTGCCCGTGACAGGACCAACGAACGATCCTGCAGAATCACTCAACGTGACTTCGCTGTTTTCGACGGTAAGGGAGACGCAAGTGCTCGGGTTTTGCTTTACCTTTCCCGCCCGCTCAAAGGTGACTGCCTCAACCATTTGCACCTTTGAGCCGTAATGAGGCTGAGGCTTCGTTAAGGTCACATTTGATGGCAAATTTGAAATCGGCGCATTGGTACAGCCCGCCAACATCGCTGCCCCCAGCAGCAAAAAAACACTCGTCTTCATAGGCTGTTCATCCTGGTTCATTATTATTTTTCGAGCCGGTTTTGTTACTGGCATCCCCATCAAGGTTGCGGGGCATCAACCTTCCGCAGCCAATGTTTTATAAGAAAACATACTTCGCCGCAAACTCCATTGGCCAGGGGGCAAAAAGCTGCCGCAATGGTGGCAGCCCTTTCCAGCCGCGAATGTCCCCGCCCTTTTCACGGCTCCGGCGGCGAATAGTACCGCCGTCGTTGAACCTCTTCTTGGCCCCCATTGAACGATCGCGCGGCGCTGACAACGGCGTCGTCGCAGTCCGGGCCGCGGGTGTCGTTGAACGGCAGCCCGGTGCATAGGGGTTCCGGGTCGAGGGCGGCGAGGTGGGCGCTGGCGTCGGCGGCGGCTTCGGGGAGCAGCCGGCTTACCAGGTAGTCGGCGAACGGGGCGATGGCGTCGTCGCCGACGCGGTTGCGCTGGCCTTGCACCACGGGGTAGCGGGTGTCGCCGTTGTTGGCGGCGGGGGCGCGCACCACGGCGAGGTCGGTGTCGAGTTGGTAGCGCAGGCCCATCATGGTTTCTTCGAAGAGCATGGCGACGTCTTCGTCGCGGGTGGAGTAGTTGTAGAAATCGTTGGCTTCGTCGTTGAAGAAGCGATCGGCGAAGGTTTCCGGGGTGGTCGCTTGTTGGGCGTCGGTGGGGTCGAGGCCGGCGTAGAAGATTTGCGCCAGGGCGGTGATGTCCGCGTCGAGGTCACGGCCCTGGGTGGCGTAGAGCTCGCTGGAGACGGTGCGGTCACGGTCGATCTGCGAGTACAGCGGGCGCAGGGGGTCGAGTTGGTCCAGGGTGCCGGGGGGCAGGTCGTCGTTGGCGTGGGCGAGCTCGTGGTAGAGCAGTGCGCCGAGCGGGGCGATCAGGTCGTCTGGCTCACGGCTGGCGCGGGCCAGGCGATTGGCCGTGGGCGTGGCGAGGTGGGTGCCGCGCAGGTAGCGGACAAACACGTCGAACTGCATGGTGGTGCCGAAGTCGCCGCGCGCGTCGGGGCGTTCGTTGATCAGGTCGCGCTCGTCGGCGGTCAGCCAGAGTTTGTCCGGGTCGAGGTAGATGGCGCCGGTGAGCGACCAGTAGAACGAGGGGCGGATGTCGTCGGAGAGCACCACGGCGGTGGTGGCGCGCAGCAGCCTTCGAAAGTCACCGTGCGGGTCCTGTTCGGTGAGAAAATCGCGGAAACGTCGGCCCATCCAGTCCTGGGACACCAGCACCCGGCCCATCACCTGATCGACACTGGGCAGGTCCGTATCCAGCCCCAGCGGCGGCAGTGTCGCCACGCTGCACAGGGTGGCGGCGGTGAGGCGGTTGCTGAACACGCATTGCTGCAGCGCATTGGCGTAGGGACTGGCGGCCAGGTAGGGGTGCAGCGCGCCGAGGGAGCGGTTGGTGGCGCACAGGCGGCCGTTGGCGCCGTCGCAGAAATAAGGGCTGTTGCCCGCAGCCCGGTTTTGCACCACCAGATAGGCGCGGTCGCTGACCGGTCCGGCGTCGGTGTCGGCGCTGGCTTCGATCACCAGCACCCGGTCGCCGGGCACGGTGGGCGCGGTGAGGTAGAGCAGCCTGGGGTCGCTGCCGTAGGCGAAGTCGGCGGCGGGGCCTTGGATCTGACGGAAGCGGATATTGCGCGGGTTGAGCGCGCCGTCCACCCAAAAACGCAGCGAGGTCTGGCCTCGGGCGCTGAGCGCGCGGTCGCGGCGCAGGGCGCCGGCGGGCGGCGCGCCGTCGGAGACGGTGATTTCAAAGGTGTCGGAAAGGCCGGCACCGCCGTCGGTGCGCGCGGTGAGGCTGAAGCGGTACACGCCCTGTTCCGGTGCCTCGAAGCCAATGGCGGCGCTGCGCGGTGTCAGCAGGGCAACGTCCGGGCCGGCGAGCTGGGTCCATTGAAATCGGGTGTAGGCGTCGGGGACGGTGGCGACGATGCCAACCGCCTGGCCGGTGACCGCCTGCGGGTCGCCGTGCAGAGTCAGGCCGGTGATATCGTCAACGGGTTCTGGCGCCTTGCGATCACCACCACCGCCGCCGCAGGCGGCCAGAGCCAGTGCCCACAGCAGCGCACCCAGCGCCGCCGCTGCGCGGACACTTGATCCGGCCCGCCGGCGTGCGTGTGCCATCGTCCTTCCCCAAGGCGTTTTTAATAAGGCCTTTAGCGTCGGAGGATCGGGCTGTCAGCGCAAGCTTTTTTACCGCCGGTCAATTTGCCGCCCGCCAACCGGGTTGGCCTGCCCACACCGCCGGACGGCGCCCGACGGTGCGGGTCGCGGGGTCAGGCCAGCAGGGCGCGGCTGATGATGGTCTTCATGATCTCGTTGGTGCCGCCGTAGATGCGCTGCACCCGGGCGTCGGCGTACATGCGCGCGATCGGGTATTCCCACATGTAGCCGTAGCCGCCGTGCAGTTGCACGCACTCGTCGATGATCTCGCATTGCAGATCGGTGACCCAGTATTTGGCACCGGCGGCGGTGGGGATATCGAGCTCCTTTTTAAGATGCATTTCCAGGCAGCGGTCCACGTAGGCGCGGGCGACGTCGAGTTTGGTGCTCATTTCCGCCATTTTAAACTGGGTGTTCTGGAAATCGGCGACGCGCTGGCCGAAGGCCTTGCGCTCTTTCACGTAGTCCAGGGTGTGCTGGAACGCGCTTTCGGCCATGGCCAGGCCGTTGATGGCGATGCCCAGGCGCTCCTGGGGCAGCTCCTGCATCAGGTAGACAAAGCCCATGCCCTCTTCGCCGATCAGATTGCCGGCGGGCACTTTCACGTCCTGGAAGAACAGTTCGGAGGTGTCCTGGGCCTTCATGCCCACTTTCTTCAGGTTCTTGCCCTTCTCGAAGCCTTCCATGCCCGCTTCGACGATGATCAGGCTGGTGCCCTTGGCGCCCTTACTCGGGTCGGTCTTGGCCACCACGATCACGATGTCGGCGTTCTGGCCGTTGGTGATGAAGGTCTTGGAGCCGTTCAGAATGTAGTGGTCGCCGTCTTTCACCGCGGTGGTTTTCACGCCCTGCAGGTCGGAGCCAGCGCCGGGTTCACTCATGGCGATGGCGCCGATCAGCTCGCCGGTAACCATTTTCGGCAGCAGCCGCTGTTTCATTTCCTCGGAGCCGTAGTGCTCAATGTAGGGCGCCACTATCTCGGTGTGCAGGCCCCAGCCGATGCCGGTGAGCCCGGCGCGGGACACCTCCTCGCTGATCACCACACTGTAGAGAAAATCCGCGTCGATGCCGCCGTAGGCCTCGCTCACCATCGGGCACAAAAAACCCTGCTCGCCGGCCTTGCGCCACAGTTCCTTGGGCACCTGCCCGGTCTGTTCCCACTCTTCATGGTGAGGCACGGCCTCGTTTTCCAGGAACTTACGCACGGTATCGCGGAAGGTTTCGTGGTCGGAATTGAACAGGGTACGGGGGATCATCGCAGTCTCCGGTTGTCTCAGGCAGGGATACAGAGTGTCCAAGCCAGGCGGGCGAGGCAATGACCAAAATGATCAGGGGCGGCGGCTGCCGCGATACAGGATGAAGGATACAGGATGCAGCGCGGATAGAGCTATCGCGCCCGCATAGGCTGTGCCCGCGCTTATAGGTTCCCGTACGATTCTTTGGCCTGCGGCCTGCTAGCCGGTTTATTCGCGTGCACGGCGCTGCCAATGCGATGACCCAAATACGCGCCTGAATCCTGAATCCTGTATCGCCCGGCGCAAGCCGGGCTAAGCCAGGTGCTCCCGCGCCAGGTATTCCTGCGATTGCATCTCCAGCAAGCGCGAGCGGGTGCGTTCGAATTCGAAGTCCAGGCGGCCGCCGGCGTAGAGGTCTTCGATCGGGGTTTCGGCGGTGATCACCAGCTTCACGGCGCGGTCGTAGAACTCGTCGACCAGGTTGATAAAGCGCCGCGCGCGGTCATCGCTGCCAACGCCCATGCGCTCCACGTTGGAGACCAGCACGGTCTGGAATTCGCGGGCGATTTCGATGTAATCGCTCTGGCTGCGCGGGCCGTCGCAGATCGCCTCGAAATCGAACCAGACCACGTCGTCGGCGGATTTCACGGTGGCGATTTTGCGGCCCTCCACCAGCAGGTTGCCCTGCTCGCGGTGGCGGCCGTGTTCGCTGGCAAGCGCCGCGAAGCGATCGCTCATAAAGCGGTCCGCATCGGGGCCGAGCGGGCAGTGAAACAGCTCCGCCTGCTCAAGCAGACGCAGGCGGTGATCCTTGCCGCCGTCCACGTTCAGCACCCGGGTGTGCTGTTTGAGCAGCTCGATGGCGGGCAGGAAGCGGGCGCGCTGCAGGCCGTCTTTATAGAGGCCGTCCGGTTCGATGTTGGAGGTGGCCACCAGGGTCACGCCCTGCTCGAACAGGGTCTGCATCAGGGTGGCGAGGATCATCGCGTCGGTGATGTCGGTGACGAAGAACTCGTCGAAACACAGCACCCGGTAGCGGCCCGCGAATTCCCGGGCGATGCTCTCCAGCGGGTTTTTCTCGCCCTGGCGCTCGCGCATCTGGCGGTGCACTTTCTGCATGAAACGGTGGAAATGCATGCGCCGCTTTTGCTCGAACGGCAGGCAGGCGAAGAACACGTCCATCAGGTAGGTTTTACCCCGGCCGACGCCGCCCCACATGTACAGGCCGGTGAGCGGCTTCGGTTTCGCCTTGCGTAACCGCGCCAGCAAGCCGCTGGGGGCCGGCGGCGCGTCCACCAGCCGGTGATAGAGATCATCCAGCGCGCGCACCGCCTGTTCCTGCGCGGCATCCTGCACGAACTCCGGGCGGGCCAGATCGGCCCGATACTTCTCAAGGGGCGTCATGATTCACGGGCGTGGCAAAAGAAAGGGGCGCTCAATGTAGCGTTGAGCGCGCGGGGTTACAACAAGGCTGGCGCCGCCGGGGTGTCGGTCAGGACGATCCCGGCAGCCGCGAGGCGGCCACTTCCTTGAGATCGGGAAGGTTGCCGTGAAAGAAATGGCCGCTGTCCGGAAAGCGGATCAGATCCGGCGCCAGCGGCGTTTGTTCCACCCAGCGGAACACCTGTTCGGCGGGCACCACTTCGTCGTCTTCGCCCTGCACCACGGTCACCGGGCAGCCGACCCGTTCGATGCCGTTAAAGTCGAAGTGATGCACCGGTGGCGCCACCAGCATCAGCGCCGCCGGCGCATCGCCGTTGGCGGCCAACACCTCGGCGCCATGGGCGGCCACGTAACTGCCAAAGGAAAAGCCGGCCAGCCACAGCGGCAGGCCCGGGTAGCGCCGCGTCAGCCAATGATGCACGGCGATCAGATCCTCGGCTTCGCCAGCACCTTCGCTGTACGCGCCCTGGCTGTTGCCCACGCCGCGAAAGTTAAAGCGCACCACCGCGGCGCCGGCATCGCGGGCCGCGCGGCTGAGGGTGGTGACGACTTTGTTGTCCATGCTGCCCCCGAACAGGGGGTGCGGATGGCAAACGATGGCCAGCAGCGAAGGCGTGTCGGTTTCACCTTCGAGAACCGCCTCAAGATTGCCCGAGGGCCCTTCCAGGGCCAGTCGTTCTCGGCTCATGGTTTTCTCCCGATACAATTTCCGTCGCGTCGTGCTTGGCGCGGCGATGGCGACTGTGCTGCAATGAGCAGGCTAAGGAGTATGACATGGATATGCTGACAACCAATGTGATCTGTTTTCTCGCCGGCCTGGTGGTCGGCGCCGGCCTGCTGTATTGGTTCCTGCCCGCTCGCCGCCAGTCCAGCGCGGTGATGCGCGAACGCGACGATGCCCGCAACGCGCTCAATCATTACCGCGATCAGGTCGACCATCACTTTCTGCACACCGCCGAACTGGTTAACGACATGACCCAGGCTTATCGGGCGGTGCATCAGCATCTCTCCCAGGGCGCCCAGGCGCTGTGCAGCGAGGGCGGCCGCAAGCGCGCCGCCGCCAAGAGCCTGGACAGCGCCTACGACGAACCGGAAGCGCCGCTGTCCCAACCGCTCGATTACGCCCCTAAGGCCCAGGGCACGCTGTCCGAGGATTTCGGGCTGCGCCAGAAAGCGGATGGGCCGTTCAGCCCGCTGGAAGTGGACGAGGAAGGCCCGGAGATCGTGATCGAGCCGCCGCGTGACTACGCCGACGCCGGTGATGAGGAGAACACGGACAGCAAACGCCGGGCGTAACGCCGGACGCCGGAGGCTAAAGATAAAAAAACCTGTCGCTGGCTGGGCCTGCTCCTACGTGGCCCTATGCAAGGGTCGCGCAGGAGCAGGCCCAGCCAGCGACGCCCCGGCGCGCCGCCAACGCCACCTCGCGGCACGGCCACCCGTCACATGGGGGCTCTTCCCTCCCTGTTCCCCCATAAAAAAACCGGCGCGAGGCCGGTTTTTTTATGGCTTGGCGACGATCAACGCGCCGAGTGGCCTTTCAGTTCCACTTTCACTTTCTCGTGCTCCTGCAGGCCCTGGTAGTAGGCACGCAGTACGCTGAGCACCTCGGGCCGGCTGAAGTTGTCGGGCACTTCGCCGCCTTCGCTGAGCAGTTTGCGCAGCTTGGTGCCGGACACCAGCACGCGGTCTTCGGCGTCGTGCGGGCAGGTGCGCAGGCTGGACATGGTGCCGCACTTGTCGCACCAGAACGTCCAGTCGATTTTCAGCGGCTGGGTGATCAGCGCGTTCTCGGGGATCTCATCGAAAATGTGGTGGGCGTCGAACGGGCCGTAGTAGTCACCCACGCCGGCGTGGTCACGGCCCACGATCAGGTGCGAGCAACCGTAGTTCTGGCGGAACAGGGCGTGCAGCAGCGCCTCGCGGGGGCCGGCGTAGCGCATGTCCAGCGGGTAGCCCGATTGCACCACGGTGTTTTCCACGAAGTAGTTGTCGATCAGCGTTTTGATCGCTTCCTGGCGCACTTCCGCCGGGATATCGCCGGGCTTCAGGTTGCCCAGCAGCGAGTGCACCATTACGCCGTCGCAGATTTCGATGGCGATCTTGGCCAGATGCTCATGGGAGCGGTGCATCGGGTTACGGGTCTGGAACGCCACCACCGTTTTCCAGCCGCGCTGCTCGAACATGGCGCGGGTTTCGGTGGGGGTCATGTAGATGCCGGCGTATTTCTCCGGGAATTCGCCCTGGCTGAACACCTTCACCGGGCCGGCCAGGTTGACGTCGCCCTGGGCCAGCACCATTTTCACGCCGGGGTGCTCTTCGTCGGTGGTTTTGAACACCTGCTGGCACTCATGGGCCTTGTCGATGGTGTACTTCTCATCGAGGCGCATGGAACCCATGATTTCGCCGCTGTCGTCCACCAGCGCCACTTCGCTGCCTTCGGAAAGGCCGTCGGCGGTAGCCTGGTCGGTGGACAGGGTAATCGGAATCGGCCAGAACACGCCATTGGCAAGAGCCATGTTGTCGCACACGCTCTGCCAGTCGGCTTTGCCCATGAAACCATCCAGGGGGGTGAAGCCGCCGATGCCGAACATGATCAGGTCACCGCGCTCCCGGGAGCTGAGGGTGATTTTCGGCAAGGACCGCGCCGCGGCCAGCGCCTGCTCACGCTCCGCGCCTTCCAGCAGCAGAATGTTCAGCGTTTCGCTGCCATGGGGTTGCACCAGTTGCGACATGTTCACTCCCTAGAATTAATCGTCGATGGATTGGGCGGCGCATTATACCGGGGCCACCTGCCCCGGCTCCACCGCTGCTAAGATCGTTCGGTTTGGGGCTTATGCTTTGGGACGTCGGACGTCTGATGTCGGACGTCTGGACGCTTAACATTCATCTTCCAGGCCATGGCGTGTTTCCTGCCAGGCTGTTCCGGTCTGGCAGGAAATATTGCCAACTTCTCAGGCCCGGGCTTAGCGTCGGACGTCCGACATCAGACGTCCGACGTTACAACCCTCATGCCCACGGCACCCGCATCAGCACCGGCTGCTCTTCCATGGCGATGTCCGCGGGCAGGAAACCGGACGGGTCGCCGTCGGTTTGCACCGGTTCCAGCCCCGGCGCGCTGACGGTGACCCGTTCGGCACTCAGCGAGGCGACGCCGGGCACCCGCTCCATGCGGCCCAGCGGCAGTGCCGCCAGGCAGCGCAGCAGAAAGGTGATGCCCGGGCGCTGGAACATCAGCACCTGCAGGCTGGGCCGGGACAGGCTCGCCTTGCGGCTGAGCAGAAAGCTGCCGCCATAATAACGGCCATGGGTGATCACCGCTGAGAAGCAGTCGAGGGGCCGGCCATCCACGGTGATCCGATACCGCACCTGGCCGTAGCGAAACAACTGCCGGACCATACTGATCACATAGGCGAGCTTGCCGACCCGGCGTTTGAGAATCAGATCCACCTGATCCACCACCCAGGCGTCATAACCGATGCCGCACATCACCATGAAACGTCGCCCGTTCAGGCGCGCTGGGGTCACCGGCAGGGTGCGCCCTTCGAGAATCACCCGGGCGGCGGCGTCCGGGCGTTTCGGCATATTCACTTCGCGCGCCAGCACGTTGGCGGTACCGATCGGAAACAAGCCCAGCATGACCCCGGGGTTCAGACCGTTGATGACGTCGTTGGTGGTGCCATCGCCGCCGGCGGCGACCACGCATTCGCCCTGCTCCTCCAGCGCCCGCAGATAACGCGTGGCGTCGCCGGGGGCCTTGGTGTAATACAGGCGCACCCGCGCGCCGCCCGCTTCCAGGGCACGCACGAAGTGGCGCAAGCGCCGCACCCTGCCGCCGCCGGCGGTGGGGTTATAGATCACGGTGATGTTCATTGAATTCCTTGAGGCCGCACCGTGCGTCAGCACGGGTCGCGGTTAAATCCCGACCGTTTCCACCCGTCTTGGAGCCCTCGGCTCAGACCGGGTTATCGATATCGATGAAGATGTGCTCCAGCCCGTATTCGTTGGCCAGCCATTCGCCCACCGCCTGCACGCCGTAACGTTCGGTGGCGTGGTGGCCACAGGCGAAATAGTGGATGCCGGTTTCGCGGGCGAAATGAGTGGTGGGCTCGGAAATTTCACCGCTCAGATAGGCGTCCACGCCCAGCGCCTGGGCCTGCTCGATAAAGCCCTGGGCGGCGCCGGTGCACCAGGCCAGGGTCTCGATTTCGTCCTCGGTGTCGCCAATGTGCAGCGCTTCGCGGCCCAGCACCGCTTCCACATGGGCGGCGAAATCCCCGGCGCTCATCGGCTCTTCGAGGCGGCCGATGTTGCCCACCGACAGCGGGTTGTCCGGCTCGAGACCGCCTTCCACCCGCAGCCCCAAGCGGCGGGCGAGCTGGGCATTGTTACCCAGGCGCGGGTGCGCATCCAGCGGCAAATGATAGGCGAACAGGCTGATGTCGTGGCGCAACAGACTTTGCAGGCGCTGCTTTTTCATGCCGCGCACGCGGGCGTCTTCGTTTTTCCAGAAGTAGCCGTGGTGCACCAGAATGGCATCCGCTTCTTCGACCACCGCCGCGTCAATCAGCGCCTGGCAGGCGGTGACGCCGGTCACCAGCCGCCGCACCTGGTCGCGCCCTTCCACCTGCAAGCCGTTGGGGCAGTAATCGCGAAAGCGCGGGGTCTGCAGCTCGCCGTCGAGCACGGTGAGCAGATGGTCTCGTTTTAACATGGGTGCCCCCTGCCAGTGGGTCCGTGGCGAAAGCGGCGCTCGGCGCGGGTGGCCGGTACGCCGTTTTCAGGATCGCGCTGCGGCAGCCCCAAGCCGCCGCCGATCTGCTAATATTGCGCGCAGTTTACATGATTCTTGGGGGCAAACTCAGTGGTGAAGCTGTTCCGGTTTCTGGCCTTGCCGGTTCTGGCCGGGCTGATTGTGGGTCTGGCGGTGCTGTGGTGGTTTCAACAGGGGCCCGGCGCGCACGATGCGCGGGGTGTCCGGGCACCCACCGCGGACAGCTACGCCGACGCGGTGTCGCTGGCGGCGCCGGCGGTGGTGAACATCTACACCACCCAGATCGTCACCAATAACGACAGCCTTTCCGACAACCCCATGTTCGACCGCTTCATGGAACGCCCGCGCCGCGAGCGCGCGCTGGGCAGCCTGGGCTCGGGGGTGATTGTCTCTTCCGAGGGTTACATTCTCACCAGCTATCACGTGATTCGCGAGGCCGACGAGATTCTGGTGGCGCTGCGCGACGGCCGCGACGCACCGGCGCGGGTGGTCGGCACCGACCCGGAAACCGACCTGGCGCTGCTGCAGATCGCCCTGGAAAACCTGCCGGAGGTGAAACTCAACGGCCCCAAACCGGTGCGCGTGGGCGACGTGGTGCTGGCCATCGGCAACCCGCTGGGCATCGGCCAGACCGTGTCCATGGGCATTGTCAGCGCCACCGGCCGCAGTCATCTTGGCATCGCCACCTTCGAGAATTTCATCCAGACCGACGCCGCCATTAATCGCGGCAACTCCGGCGGCGCGCTGATCGACACCCGCGGCCACTTGATCGGCATCAACACCGCCATTCTCTCTTCGGACGGCAACTGGCAAGGCATCGGCTTCGCCACGCCGGCCTCCATCGCCGCCGAGGTGATGTCCGATCTGATCGAGCACGGCCGGGTGATTCGCGGCTATCTGGGCGTCACCGTGCAGGACATGAACCCCAACCTGGCGGAAAGCTTTGGTCTGGAGGAAGTGCACGGCGGCGTGGTCACCGAGGTGGTCGCCGGCAGCCCGGCGCAAAAAGCCGGCCTGCAGGCCGGCGATGTGCTGGTGGGTGTGAACGGTGAGGCGATGCCCGACGGCTACGCGGCGATGAACCTGATCGCCGGCACCGAACCCGGCACCAAGATCATTCTTAACGTGCTGCGCAACCGTCAGGAGCTGGGACTGGCGGTGACCGTCGGCACCCGCCCGCCGGCGAAGGAATAAAAAGTTAAAAGTTAAAAGCACGATCGAAGAGCCTGCCGTGCGAAAAGGCCGTGCACGCGAACCGGGCCTGCCGTGCATCGCTGCCAGCCTCCGCGCCCTATCAATGAAGCCGCCTTTAACTTTTAACTTTTAACTTTCAACTTTCAACTCAAAATATCCCCCAACGCCTGCACCAGTTCCCGGTTCTGCTCCGGGCGGCCGATGGTGATGCGCAGGTAATCCTGGATGCGTTCGGGTTTGCCGAAGTGGCGCACGATGATGCCGCGTTCGCGCAGGGCCAGGGCCAGGTCAGCGCCGCTGTGATCGGGGTGGCGGGCGAACAGGAAATTGGCGGCCGAGGGCAGCACCTGAAAACCCAGGCCGTTGAGAACAGCGTTCAGGCTTTCGCGCTCGTCGATCACCAGCTTGCGGCCCTGCTGGAACCAGGCTTCGTCTTCGAAGGCGGCGCGGCCGGCGGCAATGGCGAGGCGGTCCAGAGGGTAGGAGTTGAAGCTGTTTTTGACCCGCTCCAGCCCTTCGATCAGGCCTTCGTGGCCGATCGCGAACCCCACCCGGATGCCCGCCAGGGCACGGGATTTGGACAACGTTTGCACCACCAACAAATTGGCGTACCGGTCCACCAGGGCGATGGCGGTGTCGGCGCCGAAATCCACATAGGCTTCGTCCACCACCACCACCGAATCCGGGTTTGCCTCGGCCACCCGGGCGATCGCGTCCAGCGACAACGGCTGTCCGGTGGGGGCGTTGGGGTTGGGGAAAATGAGGCCGCCGTTGGGGCGCTGATAATCGGCCAGATCGATGGCCAGATCGTCGTTGAGCGGCACCGTCTGATAGTCGATGCCATAAAGACCGCAATAGACTTTATAAAAGCTGTAAGTGATGTCCGGGAACAGAATTGGCCGATCCTGCTTGAACAAGCCCAGAAACAGATGCGCCAACACTTCGTCGGAGCCATTGCCGAGAAATACCTGGCTCGGCTTGAGCCGATAGTAGGCGGCGATGGCGTCTTTCAGCTCGCTGGCGTCCGGGTCCGGGTACAAGCGCAAACGCTCATCCGCGGCGTCACGGATCGCCTCGATCACCCGCGGCGACGGCCCCAGCGGATGCTCATTGGTATTGAGCTTCACCAGCCGGCTCATCTTCGGCTGCTCGCCGGGCACGTAAGGCTCCAGATCGCGAACGAACGGACTCCAGAATTTGCTCATACAGACTCCGCTGGACGCCCGACGCTGGACGCCGGACGCTATAAACAAAAACCAAAACGATCACATTACCCGGATGCCAAAGCGTCCGGCGTCCAGCGTCCGGCGTCTAGCTCTTTTGTTTAATTCTAAACTCAGCGCTGCGGGCGTGGGCGGTGAGGCTTTCGGCGCGGGCCAGTACCGAGGCGGTTTTGCCCAGTTCGCTGGCGCCTTGCGGTGAACAGCCGATCAGCGAGCTGCGCTTTTGGAAATCGTACACCCCCAACGGCGATGAGAACCGCGCCGTGGCGCTGGTCGGCAGCACGTGGTTGGGGCCGGCGCAGTAATCGCCCAGGGCTTCGGGGGTGTGGCGGCCGAGGAAGATGGCGCCGGCGTGGCGCACCCGTGGCGCCCAGGCCTCGGCGTCGTCCATGGACAATTCCAGGTGCTCGGGGCTGATCAGGTTGATCACCTCGAACGCCTGCTCCATGTCCGCCACTTCAATAAAGGCACCCCGGTTGGCGATGGCGGTGCGAATGATGTGTTCGCGCTCCAGGCTCGGCGCCAGACGCTCCATGGCCTCGGCCACCCGCTCGATAAAGGCGCCGTCCGGGCTGACCAGAATCGATTGCGCTTCTTCGTCGTGTTCGGCCTGGGAGAACAGGTCCATGGCGATCCAATCCGGATCGGTTTTGCCGTCGCAAACCACCAGGATTTCGGAGGGTCCGGCGATCATGTCGATGCCCACCTTGCCGAACACCTGGCGCTTGGCCTCGGCCACGTAGATGTTGCCCGGGCCAACGATCTTGTCCACGCCGGGCACTGTGTCGGTGCCGTAGGCGAGCGCCGCCACCGCCTGGGCGCCACCGACGGTGAACACCCGGTCGATGCCGGCGATGGCGGCGGCCGCCAGCACCATGTCATTGACTTCGCCATCCGGCGCCGGGCTGACCATGACGATTTCGCCGACACCGGCGACTCGTGCCGGCAGAGCATTCATCAGCACCGAACTGGGGTAGGCGGCCTTGCCGCCGGGCACATAAATGCCGGCCCGGTCGAGCGCCGTAACCTGCTGACCCAACAGCGTGCCGTCGGCGTCGCGGTAGCTCCAGGAGTCCTGCTTCTGGCGCTGGTGATAATCGGTGACGCGCTCGGCGGCGGCTTCCAGGGCGCGGCGCTGATCGGCGGGCAACCGCGCCAGGGCCGCCAGCAGCTGCTCCCGGCCCACGGTGAGGTCGGCCATGGAGGTGGCGTCGCGGCGGTCAAAGCGATTGGTGTATTCCACCACCGCGGCGTCGCCACGGCGGGCCACGTCGCGCACGATGCCGCGCACGCGCTCGGCCACTTCCTCGTCGCGTTCTTCGCTCCAGGCGGTCAGTGCCGCCAGGCGCTGCCGGAAGTCCGCGTCGTTGGCATTGAGACGGGTGGTTTTCATTGCTGCGTCCGCTTCTCGATCACCGCTTGTTCCAGTTTATCCAGAATGGTCTGAATTTCCCCGTGGCGGGTTTTCATGCTGGCCCGGCTGACCACGATTCTCGACGACACCTGGGCGATCACCTCGGTGGGTTCCAGGCCGTTGGCGCGCAACGTGTTGCCGGTGTCGACGATGTCGACGATGCGGTCCGCCAGCCCCACCAGCGGCGCCAATTCCATGGCGCCGTAGAGCTTGATGATCTCCACCTGTTTGCCCTGCTGGGCAAAATAGCGGCGCGCCACGTTGACGAACTTGGAGGCCACGCGCAGCCGGCCACTCACCGGCGGCGCGTCTTTCAGGCCCGCCACCATCAGCTTGCAGCGGGCGATTTCCAGATCGAGCGGCTCGAACAACCCCTCGGCGCCGTGCTCCATCAGCACATCCTTGCCGGCCACGCCCAGATCGGCGCCGCCATGCTGCACGAAAGGCGGCACGTCGGTGGCGCGAATGATCACGATCTTCACGTTCGGATGGCTGGTGTCGAAGATCAGCTTGCGCGAGGCGGCCGGGTCTTCCAGCATCTCGATGCCCGCGTGCTTGAGCAGCGGCAGCGTCTCTTTCAGGATTCGCCCTTTGGAAAGCGCGATGATCAGGGGTTTCTCGGACATGGTTTTTCCGTTCAGCCGGGCACGCGACGAATCACGGCGCCCAGCGATTGCAGTTTCTCCTCGATGCATTCGTAGCCACGATCAATGTGGTAGATACGCTGCACGGTGGTGTCGCCATCGGCGACCAGGGCGGCGATCACCAGCGACGCGGACGCCCGCAAATCGGTGGCCATCACCGGCGCGCCGGTGAGGCTGGCGACGCCGCGACAAATGGCGGTGTTGCCCTGCACTTCGATTTCCGCGCCCATGCGGTTCATTTCCTGCACGTGCATAAAGCGGTTTTCGAACACCGTCTCGACAATCGTGCCGGTGCCTTCCGCCACCGTGTTCAGGGCGGTGAACTGGGCCTGCATATCGGTGGGCATGGCCGGGTACGGCGCGGTGCGCAAGTTCACCGAGCGGGGGCGCCGGCCTTGCATGTCCAGGCTGATCCAGTCGTCGCCGGTTTCAATCACCGCGCCGGCTTCTTCCAGTTTCTGCAACACCGCGTCAAGCAGACTCGGGTCGGTGCCCTTGCACTTGATGCGCCCGCCGGTGATGGCGGCGGCGATCAGATAGGTGCCGGTTTCGATGCGGTCCGAAATCACCTCGTGGTGACAGCCCTTGAGCCGCTCCACGCCTTCCACGGTAATGGTGTCGGTGCCGGCGCCTTTCACCTTGCCGCCCATGCGGTTGATGAAATTTGCCAGGTCCACCACTTCCGGCTCACGGGCGGCGTTTTCCAAAATGGTGGTGCCCTCGGCCAGGGCGGCCGCCATCAGCAGGTTCTCGGTGCCGGTCACGGTGACCGTGTCCATGACAATGCGCGCGCCCTTGAGGCGGCCATCCACCCGCGCTTTCACATAGCCGTTGGTCACCTCGATCTCGGCGCCCATGGCTTCCAGGCCGCGCAGGTGGATGTCCACCGGCCGCGAACCGATCGCGCAGCCACCGGGCAACGACACCTCGGCCTCACCGAAATGCGCCACCAGCGGCCCCAACACCAGAATCGAGGCGCGCATGGTCTTGACCAGGTCGTACGGCGCCACCAGGGATTCAATGGTGGTGGCGTTGACCTCCACATTGAGCTTGTCGTCGATGACCACGTGCACGCCCATGCGGCCGAGCAACTCGATCAAGGTGGTGACATCCTGCAAATGGGGCAGATTGCCGATCGTGACCGGTTCGCTGGCCAGCAGGGTGGCGGCAAGGATCGGCAACGAAGAGTTCTTCGAGCCGGAAATGCGGATCTCGCCATCCAGGCGTTTCCCACCGGTGATAATCAGTTTATCCATGGAGGTCTCTCGGGGCGGTCACGGTGAGCCGATGGCGCGCACGCCTCAGGCGAGGCCCATCTTCTGGGCTTTGTCCCACTCGGCGCGGGTAAAGGTCTTGATGGAGACGGCGTGAATCGAATTGTCGGCGATCCGCGGATTAATACAGCTGTACACCAATTGCTGCTTCTTCACCGGCATCAAGCCTTCGAAGGCATCGGATATCACGCGGATCAGAAAGCGATCGCCTTCCCCTTCCACGGCCACATCGGCATCCTCGAAACCGGCTTCCACCAGCGCCTTCACGTCTTCCGACTTCATGATCACTCCTCGTTCCAATGAACGGGCAATGATACGCGAGGGCGCGGTGGCTTGTCATTGCGGCCCGCAACCGTGACCCCGGAATCAAGCAGGCTCTTATGACAGCCCGGCTCGCCCGGCCGGGCGGCACGTTCCGCTGTCGCCGCCGCCCACGGACCGTATGCCCGCCAGACCGGCCAGCACATTGCTATCGAGTCAGTGCTAATTTAAAATTGACTCCAGGCCAACCGCGTGCCCCGAGGCGAAGGAGAAGATCAATGCAGTGGAGCGAGCTGGGTCAGCAATCTTGCTCAATGGCGCGAACCCTATCGGTCATTGGTGACCGTTGGACGCTGCTCATCCTTCGCGATTGCTTTCTGAAAGTGCGCCGCTTCGAGCACTTTCAGGATCGCCTCGGGATTGGCCGGCCTATTCTGGCGGATCGCCTTCAGAAACTCGTCGACAACTTCATCCTGACTAAGGTTGCCTATCAGGAGCGGCCGACGCGCTATGAATACCGGCTGACGCAAAAAGGTCTCGACCTCTATCCGGTGATAATGTCCATCGTTCACTGGGGCGATGTGCATATGGCCGGCAAGAAAGGCCCACCCGTTTTGCACCGTCACAAGAACTGTGGCCAGCTCTTTTATCCCGTGCAGGTCTGCTCCGAGTGCCAGGAGCCGCTCGACCCTCGCCATGTACATGTGGAGATCGGCCCCGGCGCCCGCAGTCCGTCGCACCTGCCTATCGATGAACCTGCCGGGAAGGCGGCGCCGGAGAAAAACAAGGCGGCAAAGTAGCCAGGCCAGGCCGACCCGAAGCGCCACCGGCGCCAGAATCGACCCGCTCTGCCCGGGCCATGATTGGCATCAGGAGCCTTGACCGGATTCCACGTCGACCTTCTCTTCCACATCGGCGTTTTTGGCGGACCAGTTGTCGATCACCTTATCCAGGTCGCCGTACTGCTGCATGGACTGGGCGAACTGCAGCTGATAGACGTTGCGCAGATCCAGACCATTGACGTAGACGTTGATGACCTTCCACTGGTCGTTGTCCAGAAACAGGGTGAAGAACACCGGCACGGTCTTGCCGGTATTGGTGTTCATCTCCACGCGCACCCGGGCGTAATTGCCCTTGCGGTCCTCCTCGCGCATCGGCAACACCTTGATCTTCTGCCCCTCGTAGAGGGTCACCCCGGAGGCATAGGTGTTGATCAGGCTTTCCTTGAAGATATCCAGGAAACGGTACTTCTGCTCTTTACTGGCCTGATCGAAATACTCGCCCATCACCATGCGGGTGATGCGCTTGAAATCCACCAGATCCACCAGTTCCTCACGCACCAGCTGCTGGGCGTAGGCGGGGTCCTTGTTGAGCTTGTCACGCTCCGCGTCGATGCGGCTGGTCATCCGCTCCACGGTCTGCTGCACCAGTTCGCGCGGGTCCTGGGCCGCCTGGGCCAGACCCGCGCTCAGCATCAGCAGCACGGCGATCATGGAAACAAAACGTTGTTTAACGGTCATTCGTCACTCCCTTGCGGTTCACGCCCTGATTGGCCCCGGTTGTACGGCTTTCATCACAGGGTGTCCAGGCGTATTCCTGACTGTCGGGTATTGCCCGCTTTCAAGGATTGGAACACGGCGGCAGCGCCAGGTTCCGGGAACGGGGCGCCACCACCATGGTCTGAATCGGCGGCGGGTCAGGTTGCGCCAAAAAGGACCACGGCCGCCGATGAGGTGTATAATCGCCGCCGCGACGACCAGGAATTGTGAACAGGCCCAATAGATGAGTTTTGATTACCTCGCCACCGCCCGCCGGGTGCTGGATGTGGAAGCCCGGGCGGTCACCGCCCTCGCCGACCGCGTCAACGATGATTTCCGCGCTGCCTGCGACACCATCATGGCCTGCCAGGGCCGGGTGATTGTCACCGGCATGGGCAAAAGCGGCCATATTGGCAGCAAACTGGCCGCCACCCTGGCCAGCACCGGCACGCCGGCGTTTTTCGTGCACCCCGGCGAAGCCTCCCACGGCGATCTGGGCATGATCACCAGCGACGACGTGGTACTGGCGCTGTCCAACTCCGGCGAAACCGCCGAGGTGCTGACCATCGTGCCGGTGATCAAGCGCAAGGGCACGGCGCTGATCAGCATGACCGGCCGGCCCGACTCCTCACTGGCGCAGCTTTCCGACGTGCACCTGGACGTGGCGGTGGCCGAGGAAGCCTGCCCGCACAACCTGGCCCCGACCTCCTCCACCACCGCCACTCTGGCGATGGGCGACGCGCTCGCCATCGCGCTGCTGGAAGCGCGCGGCTTCACCCCCGAGGATTTCGCGCTGAGCCACCCCGGCGGCAGCCTGGGCCGGCGGCTGCTGCTCAAGGTCGAGGACGTGATGCACGCTGGCGAGCAACTGCCGGTGGTGCGCGAACAGGCCAGCCTCAGTGAAGCGCTGCTGGAAATGACCCGCAAAGGGCTGGGCATGACCGCGGTGATCGACGCCAGCGGCCGCCTGATCGGCATCTTCACCGACGGCGATCTGCGCCGCACCCTGGAAAAGGGCCTGGACATCCGCCAGGCCGGCATCCGTGAAGTGATGTCATCGGAGCCGATCACCCTGGCCGCCAACCACCTTGCCGCCGAAGCCCTGCAGATCATGGAAACCCGCAAAATCAACGGCCTGATCGTGTGCGACGAACGGCACCATCCGGTCGGCGCGCTCAATACCCAGGATCTGCTGCGCGCCGGGGTGATGTGAATGACCGCCAGCCCCAAGCCCCTGAAAATCCCGGTCGCCGACGCGCGCGCCTTGAAACTGATGGCGTTCGACGTGGACGGCGTGCTCACCGATGGCCGTCTTTACTATGGCCCGGAGGGCGAGCAATTGAAGGTGTTTCACACCCTGGACGGCCATGGCTTGAAAAAGCTCGCCGCCAGCGGCGTGACCCTGGCCCTGATCACCGGCCGTGACACGCCGATGGTGGCGCGCCGCGCCCGTGAGCTGGGCATAGAGCATGTCATTCAGGGCCGCGAAGACAAAGGCGAGGCGCTCGCCGAACTGGCCACCACGCTGAACGTGCAGCCCGGGGAAACCGGCTATATGGGCGACGACGAACCGGACGTCTCGGCACTGCGCTGGGCGCGGATCACCTTCGCTCCGGCCAACGGCCACGCCTGTGCCCGGCAAGCCGCCGATCATGTTACCGCCGCACGCGGTGGCGAAGGCGCCGTGCGCGAAGTGTGCGACGCTCTGCTCGCCGCCCAGGGCCAGCCATGAAACGCCAGGGCCTGCTCAGCGTCACCGGCATCGTGCTGCTCGGCCTGATCGTGCTGATGACCCTGCACGAATGGGACAACCCCCTGGACGAAAACCAGCAGGCGTTTCTCAGCGCCCCGATGATCGTGGCGGGCAACGTAATCGCCAAGACCTTCAACGCCGACACCGGCCAGGTCCAGTACCATCTGACCGCCGATCATCTGGAGCAGTACGACCACGACCCGCTCACCCTGCTGGACAAACCGGTGCTGACCATGGACAACAAGGACGGCGCCTGGACGATTCAGTCCCTGCATGGTGAAGTGCGCAACAACGGTGATCTGATCGTCTTCCAGAACAAGGTGGAGGCCCGCAACGAGAGGCGCGGCCTGACCCTCAACACCAATGAATTGCAGTATTTTGGCGACGCCCAGCGGGTGCTCGCCCCGACCGATGTCGACATTCGCCAAACCCAGGGCAGCACCCGGGCCGGCAAGATGGAAGTGCAGCTCGACAGTGGCGAGATGACCCTCAGCGAAGGAGTGGTAAGTGACTTCAAAGGCACCCGATAAACCCGGCCGCACGGCGCTGCTCGGCGCCCTGTTCGCCGCCAGCTTGTTGGTGCCCGTGGCCGATGCCGCCCAGCCGCAAGGCCCGGTGGAAATCACCGCCGACAAAGCGGTGTTCGAGCAAAATGCCGGCACCGGCGTATACCAGGGCAACGCGGTGCTGGTGCAAGGCAACCGCCGCATGCGCGCCGACGTGATCCGCCTGTTCACCGAAAACGAGCAACTGGTGCGCGTGGAGGCCAGCGGCAACCCGGTGCGCATGAACGAAGGCACCGATCTGGAAGCCCACGCGCAAAACCTGGTCTACGATCTGCGCGGCCGGCAACTGATCCTGACCGGCAACGCCTATGTGAAACACCAGGGCAACACCTTTGAAGGCGCCAAGGTGGAATACAACCTGGATTCCCGCCGGGTCGACGCCAGCAGCGAAGGCGACAAACGGGTGCGCCTGGTGATACCAGCCAGCAACTCCGAGAAGGTCGAAAAAGGCGAGAGCCTTGAGAACGGTGACGCCAACAAGACGGAGACCCCCTGACCATGGCACATCTGAGCGCCCACAATCTGGCCAAAAGCTATAAAGGCCGCCGGGTGATCGAGGACGTTTCCCTGGAAGTGGAAGCGGGGCAGATCGTCGGCTTGCTGGGCCCCAACGGCGCCGGCAAGACCACCTGTTTTTACATGATCGTCGGCCTGGTCGGCGCCGACGCCGGCCGCATCGAGATCAACGGCAACGACATCACCCACCTGCCCATGCATGGCCGTGCCCAGCGCGGCATCGGCTATTTGCCCCAGGAAGCGAGCATTTTCCGCCGCCTGACCGTGGCCCAGAACATCATGGCGATTCTGGAGACCCGCAAGAGCCTGTCCAAGGCGGAGCGCAACGAACGCCTGGAAACCCTGCTCGAAGAGTTTCATATCGGCCACCTGCGCGACAACATGGGCATGAGCCTCTCCGGCGGCGAACGGCGCCGCGCCGAGATCGCCCGCGGGCTGGCCACCGACCCGGATTTCATCCTGCTCGACGAACCCTTCGCCGGCGTTGACCCGATCTCGGTGAACGACATCAAGGGCATCATCCGCCACCTCAAGGAGCGTGGCATCGGCGTGCTGATCACCGACCACAACGTGCGCGAAACCCTGGACATCTGCGACAACGCCTATATCGTCAGCACCGGCCACATCATCGCCGAAGGCGATTCCGAGATCATTCTCGGCAACCAACAGGTCCGCGATGTTTATCTGGGCGCGGATTTCAGGCTTTGAGGCTTTGAGGCTTTGATGGGGACGTTGAAAGTTAAAAGTTAAAAGTTGAAACGCGTTCGAAACCTTCGCCAACGGAGCCGTAGCGGGCCGCGCCAAAGCGCTTGAGCGCGGCCCGTCGCCCGTCCACCCGCGCGGCGCTCTGCCCGCGTTTTAACTTTTAACTTTTAACTTTCAACTGCTCTCCCCCCTACATCTTCCCCTCCCAAAATAAAAAATATGGCATGATTATTGCTTAATCATTAACTATATTGCTATGCTGCCCCGCTCCAGTGTCAGCGATGTTCAATCCGCATGAAACCCACCCTACAACTGCAAATCGGTCAGCAGCTCACCATGACGCCCCAGTTGCAACAGGCGATTCGCCTGCTGCAACTGTCGACGCTGGATCTGCGCATGGAGATTCAGCAGGCGGTGGAGACCAATCCGCTATTGGAGCTGGAAGAAGGCAGTGAGGAATTCGGCGACGACGACCTGGACAGCGGCGACGACAGCGAGCTGGATCTGGAGCGCGAGGACGCCCTTGAAGAAATGGTCGATTCGCCGGTGGAGGCGGACAGCGAGTGGGACGACCTGTACTCCGGGCAAAGCAGTTCCAGCGGCGCCGGCGAAGGCGATGACGCGGACGCCTGGCAACAGCGCCACGCCGCGCCGGTGACCCTGATCGACCACCTGGCCTGGCAGCTTAACCTGACCCCGATGAGCGACCGCGACCGGGTGATGGCGCAGATCGTGCTGGAGGCGCTGGACTCACGCGGTTACCTGTCTCTGCCCCTGGACGACATCCTCAGCACCGCCGAGGCTCAGATCGCCGACCCGGACGACCCGGTGGAAGAAGACGAGTTGATCGCCGTGTTGCACCGCCTGCAGCGTTTCGACCCGGTCGGCGTGGCCAGCCGCGACCTGGCCGAATGCCTGGGCGTGCAACTGGACCATCTGAGCGCCGACACCGAGCACCTGGCGCTGGCGCGCGCCCTGCTCAAGCATCTGAGCCTTCTGGAAAAACACGACTACGCCGCCCTGCGCCGCCAGCTTGGCGTCGGCGAAAGCGAGCTGCTCGACGCGCTTGGCCTGCTGCGCACCCTGGACCCGGCCCCCGGTGAACGGATTGGCGGCGAAGTGGCGGATTACGCGGTGCCCGACGTGGTGGTGCGCCCGCATCGCGGCGGCTGGCGGGTGGAGCTGAACGAGGAAGTGCTGCCCAAGGTCAGCCTGCACGCCCAGTACGCGCGGCTGGCCCGGCAGACCGGCGGCGACGATGGCCAGTACTTGCGCAACTGCATGCAGGAAGCGAAGTGGTTCCTGAAAAGCCTGCAAAGCCGCAACGACACCCTGCTCAAGGTGGCCACCCGCATCGTCGAGGTGCAGGAGGATTTCTTCAATTACGGCGAAGAGGCAATGAAACCCCTGGTTCTGGCCGACATCGCCGAAGCGGTGGGGATGCACGAATCCACCATTAGCCGGGTCACCAACCAGAAGTTCATGCTCACCCCCCGGGGCGTGTTCGAGCTGAAATACTTCTTTTCAAGCCATGTGGACACCGATGGCGGCGGTGAGTGTTCCTCCACCGCCATTCGTGCCATCATTAAGAAGCTGGTCGCCGCCGAGAACCCTCGCAAGCCGCTCAGCGACAACAAGCTGGCGAGTCTGCTCAATGATCAGGGGATCAAGGTGGCGCGCCGCACGGTCGCCAAGTATCGCGAGGCGATGCGGATTCCCTCCTCCAGTTCGCGCAAGCGGCTGGTGTGAAGGAGCAACACTCAATCTCGGAACGTTCGGATCACGGCTCGAAATGCATGATTCGAAATTGGGAGCAGGAGCCAGCTTATGCAGATCAATCTCAGTGGTCACCACCTGGACATCACCGACGCCCTGCGCGATTACGTGGATGAGAAATTCGCCAAACTGGAGCGGCATTTCGACCAGATCACCAGCATTCAGGTGATTCTCTCCCCGGAACCGAAATCCCATAAGGCGGAATCCACCATCCATATTGGCGGTGCCGATGTGTTCGCCACGGCGCAAGCCGACGACATGTACGCGGCCATTGATGCCCTGACCGGCAAGCTGGATCGACAGATTCTTAAACACAAAGAAAAGACGATGGACCGGAATCACGGCCATTGAGCGGGCAGTAACCGAACTATGAGAGTAAGAGAACTCCTCACCGAGGACCGCACCTACAATCAGGTGGCGGTTGGCAGCAAGAAACGGCTGCTTGATCAGATCGCCCAGCTGGCCGCGGCCAGCTGCGGCGGCCTTAACGAGCAGGAAGTCTTCGATGCCCTGGTGGCCCGGGAGAAACTGGGCTCCACCGGCATCGGTGAAGGCATTGCCATTCCCCACTGCCGGCTGGGCCACTGCGACAAAGCGGTCGGCCTGCTACTGAAACTGGAGCAACCGGTGGATTTCGACGCCGTCGACAGCCGCCCGGTGGATCTGGTGTTCGTGCTGCTGGTGCCGGAGCAGAATCCGGAACAGCACCTGAAAACCCTGAGCCATCTCGCCAACCTGTTCAACGACGACGATTACCGCGCCGAGCTGCGCCGCACCGAGAGCGACCATCAGCTCTACCAGGTGGCGGTGGAATCGGAAGCGGAACTGCGTCTGGCTTCCTAGGGCCGGTTCTCACTGGACAGTTATGAAAATCACCATTCTCAGCGGACGTTCCGGTTCGGGCAAAACCACGGCCCTGCAAGCCCTGGAAGACCACGGCTACTACTGCGTGGACAACCTGCCCCTGGGGCTGCTGCCCACCCTGGTCACCCAGCTGGAAGCCGAGGAACACCCGCTTAATCGGGTCGCGGTGGGCATCGACGCCCGCAACCTGCCGCGCCAACTGCTGGCCTTCACCACCACCCTGGACGAATTGCGCGCCAGCCAGGTGGACACCGAGATCATCTTTCTGGAGGCCGAGCCGGCCAGCCTGCTCAAGCGCTTCAGCGCCACCCGCCGGCGCCACCCGCTGAGCGGCGACAACCGCACGCTGGCCGACGCCATCGAATACGAAGCGCAACTGCTCGCCGACATTCGCATGCGCGCCGATCTGGTCATCGACACCAGCAGCCTGGACGTGCACAGCCTGCGCAATATGATCCGCCAGCGGGTGGCCCGTCGCGACGTCAGCCTGTCGCTGCTGATCCAGTCGTTCGGCTACAAGAACGGCCTGCCCTACGACTCCGATCTGGTGTTCGACGTGCGCGCCCTGCCCAACCCCCACTGGCATAACGATCTGCGCCCGTTCACCGGCCGCGACGAAAAAGTGGCGGAATTTCTGCGCGGGCACCCGGAAAGCGGCGCCCTGCTCGACGACATCTTCAATTACCTGACCCGCTGGCTGCCGGTCTACGCCGCCAATGACCGCAGCTACGTCACCGTGGCGATCGGCTGCACCGGTGGCCGCCATCGGTCGGTGTACATCACCGAACAACTGGCCCAGCGTTTGCGCGACGACGGCATTCCCCTGCACGTGCGGCACCGGGAACTGGACGGATGATCGAACAGGATCTGACCGTCATCAACAAGCTCGGCCTGCACGCCCGCGCCGCCGCCAAGGTGGTCAGCGTCGCCTCGCGCTACAGTTGCACCATTCAGGTTCAGCACCAGCAACGCCTGATCGACGCCAAGAGCATCATGGGCTTGCTGACGCTGGGCGCCGCCAAGGGCACCACCCTGCGGGTGCGGGTGGACGGCGCGGACGAACAGCCAGCAATGGGCGAACTCACCGACCTGTTCGCCCGCCGTTTCGACGAAGACGAATAGCCCGCCACGCTTTTACCTCCCTTTTTCAGCATGCCGACGCTGCCTGCGGTAAACTCCCGAGTCCCCGGGAAGGAGCGGCAGCGTGGACACGCAACGACATAAACAGAACCTGAAAACGGTGAATCTGGCGCTCGCCGAGGGCACCTTTTCCCAGGTGCGCCTGTTGCTCAACAGCCTGCCCGGGGCGGAAGCCGCCCACTTGCTGGAATCCTCGCCGCCGCGCGAACGGGAAATCCTCTGGAAGCTGCTCAACCCCGAGCAGGAAAGCGAGGTATTGCAATACCTGGGCGAGGAAGTGCGCCTGGAACTGCTGCGCGACCGCTCCCCCCAGGAATTGATCACCCTGGTCGCCGACCTGGACACCGATGACCTGGCCGACCTGCTCCAGGAGCTGCCCGAGCACGTTACCGAGCAGGTGCTGGCCGGTTTGGACCAGCAAAACCGGGAACGCCTGGCGCGGGTGATGAGCTACCCGGAAGACACCGCCGGCGGCCTGATGAACACCGACGTCATCACCGTGCGGCCGGACATCACCTTCAGCGTGGTGCAGCGCTACCTGCGCCGGCTGGGGGAAATTCCCAGCACCACCGACAATCTGCTGGTGGTGAATCGCAAAAACCAGTTCGTGGGGGTGCTGCCACTGACCCGGGTACTGATTTCCGACCCGGGCACCACCGTACGCGAGGCCATGGACACCGACGTCACCGCGATCCCGGTGAGCCAGGACGAGCACGAGGTCGCCAAGCTGTTCGAGCGGCTCGATTTGATCACCGCGCCGGTGGTGGACGAAGAAGGCGTACTGGTGGGGCGCATCACCATCGACGACGTGGTCGACGTGATTCGCGAGGAAGCCGATCACTCCCTGATGAGCATGGCGGGTCTCGGCGAAGACGAAGACACCTTCGGCTCGGTCTGGCAGACGGTACGCCGCCGCGCCCTGTGGCTGGGCATCAATCTGGTCACCGCCCTGGCCGCGTCGGCGGTGATCAGCCTGTTCGAAGACACCCTGGAGCGGGTAGTGGCCCTGGCGGTACTGATGCCGATTGTCGCCAGCATGGGCGGCATCGCCGGCAGCCAGACCCTGACGCTGGTGATCCGCGCCATGGCGCTGGGCCAGGTTCAGGAGGGCAACAGCCGTTATCTGCTCACCAAGGAACTGGCGGTGGGTTCGCTCAACGGCCTGTTCTGGGCGCTGGTGATCGGCGCCACCGCGGCCCTGTGGTTCGACGACGTCATGCTCGGCGGCATCCTCGCCTGCGCCATGGTGATCAATCTGGTGATCGCCGCCGGTGCCGGCGCCCTGCTGCCAATGATCATGAAGCGCTTCGGCATCGACCCGGCCCTGGCCGGGTCGGTGGTGCTCACCACCATCACCGACGTGGTCGGCTTTTTCGCCTTCCTCGGGCTGGCCACCCTGCTCTACACCCAGGTGGCCGTTTAGCTGCCAGAGCTGAGCTGATCGGGCTCGCGGGCTGGCGCCGCCGTGGACTTCGCGGACGGCTCATCCATGGCGAACACATCCCGGAACGAGGTGTAGATCGAGACCATGCACAAGGCCATCAGGAACAACATCGCCACGATGCCCGCCAGCACCAGCACACCATAGAGAATCGCCGCCAGCACGCCCTGGCCCAGCACCAGAGAGACGAAACCGACATACAACGCGGCCACCACACAGAGCACCAGTACCAACAGCAGCGGAATCACGCCGTACCAGAGCATCGGCAGCCAGTTGATCGCCACCGCCACCAGACTTTCCCACAACGCAGCGAACGGCTTACGTTTTCCCAAATAGACCAGCGGCAGCTGGAACCAGAGCGCCGCCGCGTACGGCAACATCAATGCCAGGATAATCAGCCCGGCCAGGGCCACCCTCATCATCCCGGTGTTGGCCAGATCCGGGGGCGCGACGATGTCCTCGCCAAGCGCGCCGGCGGACACCAGATCGGCGATTTCGCTGCCGAACATCAGCAGCACCAGCACCGCGATCAACACAAAAAAAGTGATCTGCGCCGCCATCTGGGCAACACCGGTAAGAAACAGTTGCCCGGTGGAATGGGAAAAACCCGCGAACAGATTGCCGAATTCAAACGCCTCGCCCCGCCAGCGGCGATGGGCCAGATCAAATACCCCGGCGGCGAACACCGGCGACAACAGCGCCGGCACCAGATTGCCAAGCAGCGGCACCAACAGGCTGCTCAGGCTGATGCCCATCAACACCGCCATCAACACCAGCACCGCCAGCGACCACTGCCCCCAGTTACTGACAGTGATTCGCCACGCCTGTTTCCACCACAACCAGCCATGCCCCAATGGCCGCGCCCGGGCACGGCCCACTTCGGCAATATCGTCTTGCGCCACCACCGGCGCCCGCGGTCCCTGATACGGATTGTTCGGTTCCATCCCCATTCCTTTCTTGATAGGCGCTTACACGCAGCACGCTTCACGCATGCACGCTTAAAAACCGGTTTTGACTTAGCTTGCAGCTTGCAGCCGCTCTTTACCGCCCCGCGATCTTCATCGGCGCGAGCAGCAGTGAGCCGCAGCGGATGTTGCCGCGCGCGTCCACATCGGTGCCGCTGCCCTGCAGGCCAGCGAACATCGCGGCCAGATTTCCGGCAATGGTAAACTCCTGCAGCGGTTTGCCCAGGACCCCGTTCTCAACCCGGAAACCGGCCGCGCCCCGGGAGTAATCGCCGGTCACCAGATTGACGCCCTGCCCCATCACCTCGGTGATCAGAATGCCGTTGCCCATGCGTTTCAACAGCGCCGCCTGATCCTCGCCGGTGTCGCTGATGATCAGATTGTGCACGCCACCGCCATTGCCGGTGGGCGCCATCTCCAGGCGGCGGGCGGCGTACAGACCCAGCACGTAACGGCGCAAGACGCCGTCTTCCACAAACGCCTGATCAAAGGTCGGCAGCCCGTCGCTGTCGTAGGGCGCGGAGCCGTTGCCGCCGGGCAAATGGGCCTGCTCGCGCAGATTGATGCCGGCCGGGAACAGGCGCTCGCCAAGCCGATCACGCAGGAACGAGGCACGCCGATACAGCGAGCCGCCACTGATCGCCGACACAAAATGCCCGAGCAAGCCGGCCGCCACCTCCGGCGCGAACATCACCGGCAGTTCGCCGGTTTCCGGCACCTCGGCGCCGAGCCGCGCCAGCGTGCGCAGGCGGGCGCGCTCACCGACGCTCTCCGGGCTGGCAATGCGGCTTGGGTCGCGGCTGCCGTCGTACCAGTAATCGCGCTGCATGCCGGCGTCGTCCTCGGCCAGCACCGCGCAACCACGGGAATGAAAACTGCCGGCGTAGCCTTGCAGAAACCCGTTGCTGGTGCCCAGCACCCGCAGCGACGTGCCGGTGGTCACCGACGCGCCCTCGGAATTGACGATGCGCGGATCATCCCGGGCCACGCTTTCACTGCGCAGCGCCTCGGCGATGGCCTGTTCGGTGCTGATCTCCCACGGGTGATACAGATCCAAGTCGGGCAGGTCGGTGGCCAGCAGACCGGCCTCGGCGATGCCGCCGAACGGATCTTCCTCGGTGTGCCGGGCGATGGCACAGGCGGCGGCCACCGCGTCACGCAGGCTCTGCGGGCTGTCGTCGGAGGTGGTCGAGGCGCCCTTGCGGTTGCCCATGTAAACGCTCACCGCCACGCCCCGGTCGCGGTGAAACTCCACCGTTTCCACCTCGCCCAGGCGTACGTTCACCGACAACCCCTGGGCCAGGCTGAGGTGCGCCTCGGCACTGCTGGCGCCCTGCCGGCGCGCCTCTTCGAGCACGAAGGCCACGGTGTCGCGGGCGGAATTCAGTTGCCGGGGGTCGAGATTGGCTGACGCGCCATGGGGTTCGGACATAGAATGAGCCACCTTGATTAACCGAATTCATTGAAACGACGCCTGGGATCGCCAGCGCCGGGAAACCATGACTGAGTATAACGACACCCCCGCCAGCAAGACACGCCGCAAGCAGGACATGCAGGAGCTCCAGGAAGTGGGGTTGACTCTGATGGAGCTGAAACCCGCCCAGCAGGCGCGTCTGCCGCTCAATGACCCACTGCGCAACGCGCTGGACGAAGCCCGTCGCATCAGCAACCTGGACGCGCGCCGCCGCCACGCCCTGTTTGTCGGGCGGCTGATCAGCGATTCCGGGCCGGACGCCCTGCTGCAGGCGCTGGCCACGCTCACCGACCCAACCCGCCAGCAACGTCTTCAGCAATGGACCGAACAGGTGATCGCCTGCGAGAACGTCAAGGGACTCGAACCGATTCTCCACCAGGTGCTCGAATTCCACCCCCACGGCGACCGCCAAAGTCTGCGCAACCAGGCCCGCAATCTCGTGAAAGCGCGCCTGGACAACCCCGCCGACGCCAGCGCCGAGCAACGTGACCGTTTCAAGCGCGAACGCAAGAAGTTCCAAGCGTTGTTGAATGACCTGGAAAAAACCGCGCCGTTGTATTAGGGGAGGGGGACGGGTTGCAGGGAACAGGCAGGTTGGCGCCGGAGTTCGATGCCGGTGTGGGAGCGGTCCTTGACCGCGAAATGGCGCTGCCAGGCCCGCCTCGCCTTTCGGCTCGGTTCGCGGTCGAGGACCGCTCCCACAGGGGCGTTGTAGCGGGCCTGAAACAGGTTGCAGGGAACAGGCGGCGTTGTAGTGGGGTTACCCTTACCGCGTCACGGCGCGGGCATGACCTTTCCGCCAACGCACGGCCCGCCCCGTGCTGCCCCCTGCATCCTGTTCCCTGATCCGTCTTAATCTTTCTCTTCCCAGGGCCGGGGCGGCTCCACCACCGTTTGAATCACCGGGTCGTCCAGGTCCCAGCCGCCGCCGAGGGCGGCGGCGAGC
>TARA_R110001606_G_scaffold58220_4_pt1 | contig 34992 bp, 71 predicted proteins | sample TARA_R110001606 | Tara Oceans TARA_R110001606 (sample SAMEA4398315) | marine metagenome | biome: Polar Biome; feature: [SRF] surface water layer (ENVO:00010504); material: water (ENVO:00002006), including particulate matter (ENVO:01000060) such as... | depth 5 m
CAGCCCAGTTGACTTCATTTTATCTGAGATATGTGCTATTGCTCTTGATACGTCAGCATTGTCGCTAACCTTCTCTACAACCTCGTTGGCTACTTTTACATCCTCTTTCATTCCGCTTGCATTAGAAACGGACACTTTAAGAGCCTTAAATATGTCTTCGCTATATCCAAGGAATTCAATTACATCTCTTTCAGATACGCCTAGTCTTTCGCTTCCGTACACAAAAAACCCGCTTCTTTCTTCAACAATTCCGAATGCTAATCCTTTATTCATCCATTTTTGAATGTCTAATTCTTTATCGGACATTTCAGGGTTAATAAAGTATTTAATGAATAACTGTCGGGACTTAGATTTAGGGTCGTCAATTACTTTATTAGAAAGCATAAAGTAAAGATCTTCCAACTCGTCATCTTTTGTAGGTGTTTCTCCAATAAGGAATAGGGCGTCTCTAAGTTTAGACTCACTATCCTTCATTCCGTGAAGTTTAACTCCTATTTCAATAGTAGATTCGTTTGTAGAAACTGTTTGCTTTCTTGAAATACGCATATCCTCAAAGAACCACTCAGCGCTTGCATTTGTCCCTACGGCCTCTTCTGTGAACCTATCCCATTGCTTAGGGTCGTTCTTGTTAATCATAAGCGAAGTAAGCTTCTCTAGGAACTCTAATGTTTTGTCAACTGTGCTGTTAGGAATGTCCCCTTTCTTTATTACTACGTTGGGGCGGCTTCTTGAAACATTAATATTCATAGGCGCTACTCTACATGATGCTTTAAGTTCTTTTTCTGTATCGAATTTTCTTTCAATAACCCTCCATCCTTCAGCCATAGTAAAAGTCCCTCCTTTTGGGTTCTTCATTTCTAGGGTAGTTGAATTACTCTGTTTATTAGAAGTAAATGCTCTTAGCATTCCTATACGGAAAACTACGTTAGGGTCTTCCTTTACGGATTTTTGACTCCTATTTAATGATTTGTGCTGAATTGCCATTTTTGAATTGTGTTTCTTATTGAACTAATGTTCAGCAAATATAAGACAAAAAAAAGAGGGGAAACAAATAAATGCTTCCCCTCTTTACAAAGATTAAACCTTTTCTTACAAAAGAATAGGATCTGCTGTTGTTCCACCTGCGACAAAGTATTTTTCTACTTCGGTAAAACGATCAGTAAGCAAAAGTGCATTCGAAGCCGAACCTGTAGACGATACAAAGTAATGCTTCTCGAAAGGAGCAAAATCTGTAACTGTCATGGTTGAACCTGAAGGCTCTCCACCTGTAACAATAACTTCGTGATAAACATTAGCTGCAACTAAGCTTACAAGAGGATAACTTCCGCTTGCAATGCTTCTGTCTGCGGTAAGGTCTGCACCGATACCCGTAGCGTTACTTGCGATAATTTCAAGATTACAAACTGCTGCTGTAATTGTTCCTGAAAATGCCTCAAGTAAAAACTTAATGTTGGTGTTTGTTGTAATTGAATCTACACGAACAATAAGTCCTTCTGCTGCGGTATGACCGTTTAACACTGCCGTACCTGTCCATCCTGAAACCTTAACCAACTGACCTACTGCAAAAGTAGATGTGTTGCCTTCTAGTACAGTTAGAACTGATGCGCTTCGAGAAAGGTTTCCCGTAGAGGCTCTGTTTGTAAGAGCCGTAGTTGCTGTCATAGCGATAGGCTGCTTGAAGCGAATTACAGGGTATCCCGTAAGGGCTGTAATTGAAACACCCCCGTTTCCGCTTGTGACGGCTGCTGCCGTGGCTTTTAAGTGACCTGAAGTGATATACGCATTAACACTTGCAGTAATAGTAGCTGCAAGGATAGCCGCTGTTACTCCTGTTTGTGCATAATAATCAACAGGTAAACTTTGCATGTCACCACTTGCATCTTCTTGTTCCATAATGAAACGATACGTGGTTCCTGCTGCTGGTGTTGCTGTTGCCATAATAGCACTTATTTGAAGTGTTTCTACGATGAATTTATTCACAAGGATGCTACTAACATCTCTGCGAAGGAATCCTTCTGTGTCGCCAGTAACCATCACTCGTCCTTGCGAAGGAGTAGTTAAGTCACCTGCTGTTGCCGCTACCGTGTTGATAACGAAATACTGTGTATTTTTTGCTGTTGCCATAATTTCTTGTTTTTTTTAGGGCGTTAATTAAATTGATGCCTCGAAAATTCCTGAGAAGTTTCCTGTCACCATGTTAACTCCACCATGATACATCAAGTGTAGCTCTGAGCGGTCTACTGCTGAGGTGCTTACTTTGTACATGTCAGGATTAACTAATTGACCTTCTGAAGTTGGCATTCCAACTGGACAATCACCAAGACCTGTGCTTCTTCCGATATAGAAAGGAGAATCGCCAAAGTGAATTTTCTCAATTGCAGGAACATCTCCTGAACCTTCTGTTGGAACAGGATCTTGGTCGATACAATAACAACTCCATTCTTTTTTCATTCCCGTCATGCCTACACCTGTAGTCAAAACGTTGTCATAATCTCTCTCTTGGAAAAGAGCCAAGTTGGTAATCAAATCAACTTCGTGTCCACCTACAAGATACTTGTTGGCATTCTCGTTGATTTCGCCTGAACGTGGAGATTGATTGTCTCGGTCATTAATGTACCCCTCCGTAAAGTTGTTCATTATGTGAGTGTACAATTTACGTCCGATATACACCTTTTTAAGTCGGTGAAATCCTGGCCGTCTGTCCACAACCGTATCTAACCAATCTTGAAATTGACCCTGTGTTGGTAGTGCTGAAAATCCAAATACTACTCCACCTCTGTTACGGATAGCCCAATCAACTCCACCGTTACGTGAAAAGTCTTGTGCTGGATTCCATTCAGGAAGTCCCCATAACCAAGTTCTTTCAATGTCTTTCAACATACGGTCAAGAGTTCTTGTGATGTTTGAACTTTCCCAATACTTTTCACCGAAAGAGATACGTGCTTTGTGCATGTCAACTCGGTTCCATTCAGCGCCCTCTCTCATGGTAGACATGTAGTTGACTTGTACTTCAGGAAAGTAGTTAACTCCTTCAACTCCACTAGAGTTTCTGTAGTTTACTGCAAGACCTAAAGTTTGAACGTTAGTTCCTGTAGGAAAAGAAGAGTTCAACTGAGCGATTGTAGATCCTGAAACAGGAGCCACAACAATTTGCCCTGAAGATTGTGCAGATACAATACCTTGGATAAGCTTGGTGTTACCAAACATTACGTTTCCAACACGGTAGAAATCTACTGGATTTCCTCCTTGAGGAACAAGGTTTATAACTAATTCTCCACCAACAATTGCGGTTGATTGGATTTCTGCTACTAATTCATCGTCTCCGATAAAAGTTTCACGGTATTCTAGTACGTCAAGTGATTTTGACGACATAGGGATTCCTACATTCAATTGCTCAATATCTTGCATGAAGTAGCATCCCTTACTGATTTTGCGTACTCTTGAAACATCATTCCAGTCGATTAAAGTCGAGATCTGAAGGTTGTCAAGTACGTTTAAAGTAGTTGCTGACATAAGTCCTTAATTTTTTTGTGTTTGTGTTTTTTAAAAATTACTATATCATTCCAGCCTTAGCTTGCGCGTCCCGTAAAGCCTTTTTAGCGTCTACAGGGGTTTTATTTGCAGTCTTAGATCGGAACTTTAAACCACTTGGCTTCCCTTGTTTAATGTTATTTTTCCTAGACTCATCCTTTCTACCACGCGCATAGGCGGCATCTAATGAATCCGAATAGTTTAACACTATAAGTTGTTCTTCTATGGTTTTTTTGATGTCGGGCTTTCCTTCTGTTGTCTTAGCGGTTATTCCGCGAGAACGAATAGAATTTAAAACAGTTGACATCATCTCTTGGTCAACGGCCCTGCTTGGAAACACTTCAACTCCCAAATAGTTATTTTTCAGCTCGGTTTCGGCTTCTTTAACTGATTGGGAAAGCATATTCCTAGAGGCATTTGCGTCTGAGGTTACTTGTAAACCTAGAGAGTCAAAGAATGATGTTTGCTCGGCTGCGATTTGAGCCTTAATAATTGCAACATCCTTAATCTTCTCTATTTCACTCCTATCTTTAAAAGCATCCATTTCATCTTCAACGGTTTCATCCGTTATTAATGTTGGATTTGCTTCTTTTAATCTTCTTAATTCTTCCGCTTTTAATTGTAGCGGGGTGGTTGCATTTACATCAAACGCATATCCTGACTTAATTACTTTGTCTGCAAAGGCTCTTGCACTTACATCGTCCCCTTCTAATACCGACCTAAAAAAGTCATCTTTTTCAATCTTTTCTAAACGAGTAAGTTTTGCCTGAATCTCAGGAGAAAGGTTTGTGTTTGTAGTCTTGTCTTTTCCTTCCTCTTTTCCTTTGGATTTAGACCCCTTGCCAAAAAATCCAGTTAAGGATTCGTTTTCCTTGTCGGTGTCTACGTCTTCAACAATAGCCGCTTGCGCTAAAGCCATTATCTCATCATCTGTCTTTTCTGCGTTGTCTTCGTCTTTTGCAAGTTCCTCTGCTTTTGACATAAGAGAGGCGTTTTCTGTCTTAGTAGTCTTTAAACGAGCAACTTTAGCGGCTTCGATTTCATCAGCAAGCTCTTCTTTGGCTTTCCCGTTATTGGATTCTAATACTGATTTTTCAACCTCAGATATAACATCTTCGGAAAGTTCAACACTGAATCTTGATTCAGTCTCTTCTTCTTTTACTATCGGTTCGTCTGTCTCGGCCATGTTTAAAATGCTTTGGGTGTTATGTTTTTGTTTTAATACTAAAAAGTGTACTGCAAATATACAAAACCCCTGAAACTTAAACTTTGTAAAGACTTGAAATACACTGCTTTACACTTGCAAAGTAATCTTGCTTTGCATGTTTAAAATAAAGACCCAAACATTAACCAAGTTGCCCCATTTCGTCTTTCATAGCTATTTGCCTATCCAATTTAAGTTTTTCCACTTCAATTTGATTCTTTTGAATGTTTGGTTGCTGACGTATTTGCTCTCTTTTCATAGAGGATTGGTTGTCTGCCTCGTCTCTTGCTGCGGCTGCTTGAATCTGCTGTCCTTGTTGCTGTTGTTGGAGTTGCATATCCTCTTTGCGTTGCTTTTCTGCTTTCTGTTCTTTCAGCTGGAACGCTTCTTTTAGGTTTCTCCTAAGCTCGGTAGCTGTTCTAGCCATTTTGGTGTCTAACCACTCTACAGGGCCAAATCCAGTATCCTTGAAGTTTTGAGCCCAAGCAAGCGCCATTTGGTTAAGTTCTGCTCGAAGTTCATCGTCAATATAATCCTCCATTTCAACAGTAACTTGAAGGTCTTCCACGTTTACGTCTTTTATAGAAACCCAAAACCCTCTACTTGCTTCGGAGAAGATTAACGCTGCTTCTTCTTCGTTCTTAGCAGATAAAAGCATTGTCTTTGCTACATTTAAAATGTGCTGCTGTATATAAGCGAAGTGTTGAAAGAATCCCTGCATAAGCCCAACCGTTCCGTTGCTTGCTTGTGCGATTGTTGCTTGTTGGGTTCCGCCTCCAATGTATGTTTGCTGCATTCCTGTTGTAATACGAGACTGAGAAACAACATCTTTCATGTCTTGTATCATTTCTTTACGTAGGTCAATATAAAGCCTAACGTTAGGGTCAAGGCTCATGTCAATCTGTTGTATAGGTTGCCCTTGCGTAATTGGCTCCTCTCCGTCTGCTTTACTCATAACAGACATGTTATGCTTCTTGAAGTCTTCGATAATGGTTCTTGCTGACAACTGATCTCCACCCAAAGCTTCACCCCAAACAATGTATGCTTTTCCAATGTCATTAGAAATTTTCTGTCTGACCTTATACAAGTAAGCATCGCAATCGGCTTGCATTTGTCTAAACCTATCTACTGGACAAACATTCCTTCCTAGTAACGTATCGGGGCTATATATGTGTAAAGGAATAATAGGCCATTCAGGACGAGCCATATCGTAAACGATATTTTCTGATTGACCGTAATCCACTAATATTGAATCTCCTATAAGGGTTCCTTTGTATAGGGTGTTGTAATATTCACCTTCATCACCCTTGATGGAGGCAATGAAATATCCTGTAACGCAAGCCATTCTTCTAACTTTCCCTTTTTCAGTCCAAGAGAAGCCTTCTTCAGGCTGTACTTGGTTGGATACGGCTGCTATAGTTGTCGTTGCTGCGGAACTATTCTTGGAGAACATATTTTGAAGTTCTTTTATCGCATCATCTCCTAGTTCGTAAGCCTGTACAATTTCCTCTTTTGTTTTCCAATTAATAAACCCTTTGAAAAGAGAATACTTATTATAGTCGTCATCCTCAAAAGTTCTATCCCAAATCAAATCTTCAGGACGTATTCCTTGCAAATCCATTCTTGAGTCTGAGGTGTCTACGTGTGTCGCGCAATATCTTCCAATTACAAGATCTTTAAACCTCTTTGGCATCATATCCTGAACGGAATTGACGTTGTTTATAAAGTCAAGAATGTCCATTCCGTACTTTTCAACGTTGTGCGATGGTTTACGGATTGCTTCCTGTATTGCTGCGTCTATATCCGTTCCTGATCCACCTTCAGGCATAAAGTTTGCTCCCATTTCAGCAAATGCCTTAAATATTTCAGGTAATTTCTTCTTCGCTTCTAATTGAGCGATTTTAGACTGTTTTATAGATTGAACGGATGGGTCTAAAGACTCAACGCTAATAGTTGTTCCCGCAAAATGCTTAATCACAGGCCCTAACATGTGCTGAACCACTTGGTATATTTCGTGTCCATTAGTCCAAGGAGCGGGAGATTCCTTTCCTGCTGCCCATTCGGTAAGATATGCGTATGGGTTTTCCGCTTGTTGGGCTAAGTAATATTGGTAGTTCCTTCTTATTTCGTCTACAGGGGAAGTGCTAGATGCTATTCCGCTTTCTTGGTCAAACGATAATATTGGTGAGTTGTATTGTGTATTCCATTGAGCCACCATGAATCGGAGGTATTCAGACACCATTCCGTGTATTCCTCCGTGTTTCTTCTTTAAAGCCCTTTTTGTTCCAACTACATCGGGGCGCTCTGTTTGGACTACACCCTTATTGGTATTGTCGAGAATATAGTAATTTGCCATGTTCTATTTACAAGTTGCTTTGCAAATTTACGGAAATCAAAGTTATAAGCCTCTGATGGATGATGTTTTATAACATTAAAGTATATTTAATTTGCGAGAGTAAAGCATATTTTATATTTTTGAAGTCTGATTTAAACAAATATTAATTAATAAAAAGAAAAATATGAAAAAATCAAACGGAATGGCTACAGCGGGTCTTGTGTTGGGTATTATCGCAATGCCATTTAACTTTATCCCGTTTTTTGGGTGGGTATCATGGGTTTTGACCCCTTTAGCAATTATTTTTAGTTGTGTTGGAATGTCCCGAAGTTCTGAAAATGGAGGAAAGGGTAAGGCAGTTGCGGGGTTGGTTTTGGGTATATTAGGCGTAGTTTCGTATTGGGTGTCGTGGCTTATTATTGGAGCAGCAGTAGCGGCATCTTAATAGAACACAAAATTTCTAATAAAAAGCCCCGATAGGAATATTGGGGCTTTTTTATTGACTAATAGTCGTTTTTAATCTACAAAAACTACTCCTCAAAGTATATTTTCTTTCCAAATTTATCTATTATGTAGGGTGCTGGCTCAAAATACACGCAGTCAAGCTTTACAAATCCTAGATTGCCTTTTTGAAGTTTAATCGAAGCAACAGGGTATTCGTTATCTTTGTCTTTGTATTGGAACGTCCCGAAGTATAACGAATCGTAAGAGTCTCCGTTCTTTCGTTTTATCTTGCATTGTACTCCTTCTTGTTGTATTTCCATTTACATTCCATTCAAAGGTTTTAGCCCCCCAATTCCACCTTTTGCAGAATCAAAAGCCTCTCTATGTGCTGGGTTCATTACTTTCTTGTATCTAACAACTCTTTGTCCTCGTATAATCTCTACAACTGGAACTTCTGTGTATTTGGCTTCCATTGCCATCTGAGCGCGTTTACCGTCAGAAATTTCCATTCCCCTATGGAATACTTCACACATAAATATTGCGTCAATAACATCCGTGTTAGCTGTTCCGAATACCCTAAGCTGATCTAATACTCTAGGAAAGTCAACGTTTTGCATGTTTTCTCTAAAGTAGCTGAACCCTGCGTTGTATATTCTTTCTGTGTTGTGACTATCTTTAAATATTCCCCTAACCGTTCCTCTTTTATATCCTTTAGCACCAATCCACGTAGGTTGATATGCTAGGGCTTTAAGGTTTTTGTCGAGTCCGTATCTATCCACGAAAACTGCTGCTGAGTTTCGCTCAATCATATTTTGGCAATGATTGTAAAGTTTTTGCCCATCGGAAACCTCTTCGTAAATGAGGTCTGAGTTAGATGTTCTTCTCATGTACATAGCCACATAAGAGTTTGTACTGACTCGTTTTATCATAGTACAGTGCATGGAACGGTCTGTATCTTCGGGGTCTAATACTGATTCTTCTTTAGTAGAAAGTGACGGAATACAATCCGATCCCGCTATGTATATTTCGTTTGCTATTGGTTCCTCTGAAATAAGCCAAGCCCCTTTTGGGTCGTTAACATAAGACATAATCCCGTCCCTATTAATCACTTTTATTGTTCTAAGGTTTCTAGGGTTGTTTCTTAATTCAAGTTCTTGTTCAGGGATTCTATCTGCAACGTCTTTTGGGATAACTCCTACCTCATCAGATTGGAATACTTCGTCAATCGTTATTGGGTATCGTTTTATAAAAGAGTTTAACTGACGTTTATCAGGATTTAGGTCAAGTATTGCTCTTTGCCACATAATATATGCAGTTGCTCTTGCTTCGTCCGACCAGCCGTTAACGCAGAAGTTCTCTGTCGATATTTTTTTTCCTTTATCGTCTCGTATAGTTGCTTCCGTAATGCCTAGAGCCCCTGAGATGAACATACATTTAACTGCTCCGTGTACTGCGCTGTCCCAAATTGCTCTTGCTTGTTTTAGTCCAAGACGGGAAACAGATCCCGCGCTTCCCCCAGCAACCATAATTCCTGTTCTTGCCAAACCTTTCATAAGACAAGATTCAACAGACCCTCTTACTTCTTCAGGGTATGGGTGAAGGAACAACTCATCTAGGAAGGCGTATTTGGCTCTCGCTCCCTCTAGGTTAGTAATGTCTTTTTTATCTTGAGATGTCTGTCTGCAAACTACCTCGGCAACATTCCCTGTTTCTTTTCCGTCTTCGTCTATTTCACCAAGCTTTACGTGTCCTTTCTTGGTATCGTATGTCTTTCGTTTACTCTGAACCCAATCTTCTAGGGCGGTATGTTGCGCTACAAATTTGTTTGCTAGTAAATCGTTAACCCTTGTAAGGTCAGCAGAAGTCATAAGCGAGGTAGATCCTGTGTAAACTATTGAAATCCAAAGAGGAATAAGTCCCCCAAAGATTGAAGAAAGCCCTATTTCTCGTCTCTTAAACACATAGAAGTCAATCTCATCATTCAGGCACTCTAAGAATGTGTCTAGGGTTGTTGTATCTACATCTCTCCACATTGGTCGGATCATATTACCGTCCGAATCTTTTATCTTAACCTGAGTCAGGTAGAAGTAGTGTATTCCTGACAACCCATCGCAACCGACAACCCATCGTCTTCTTTGTTCTGTTCTCCAAGCTGATTCCCCTTTCTTAGACGCTAACCAATCCTTATGCTCTTTCTCGTACTGTTCGTATTGAAATTGAGGGGGTTTTACATCAATAGCGGAAGGTAAAACTAGCTTTGGTATTGCTGCTTGTGGTATTATCGCCATACGGTCAAAGATAAGAAAGCCGATTCAAAAAGAAACCCCTTTCAAATATTGCTATCTGAAAGGGGCTGTAAAATAAATGACTATTTAGCTTACAAATAATCTCTTTGCTAGTTCTTCCTTGTGGCTTGGGCGACTTGAAACGATTAGGTTTCCTTCCGTTACTTTATACGTAGTTTTTGAGTCTGAATCTACTACATACCAAACTTTGCCAAATCCAACTCTTTCTTGGCTTCTTGCTTCACGAACAATTTCTTCGTTTCGCTCTGCTATAGGCTTCATTTTTTCTTTCCAAATGTCCATGAACTCCTTCTTCTCATCGTCCAATTTCTGCATGGAAATAGCGAATTGCGTTACTTGGCTTTTCACTTCTTCAAGTTCTTCTTCGGTAAGGGGCGCTCGATAATCCTCTTCTTTTACTGCGTGTGCCTGAAGGTCTAACCATTCAATGCGTTCGTTTTCGGATAACTCGTCAAGTTGTTCTTGAATTTGTCCTTGTGTAGTTAGGGTTTCTCCCTCTTTATTTTCTTTTTTGGCTGCTCCCATAATATAAGTTTGTTTTTATAAAGTTAAAGGTAATTAAAATACTTGGTCATCCCACTCGCTATTTTTTTTATCCAAATCATCATTAAGGTCAAATTCTGTAGATCTAGTCATTACTGATGGGGTTGATTTAGGGGGTGCTGGAGCGGTAAATGAATTTTCTTCCCAATTACTAAAAGATGTTGTTTCTTTATGGAACCTCATAGGTATTGTTCCCGTATCTCCACTTCTATTCTTTGCTAGTATTAATTCGGTTAGTCCTGCCGTGTCTCCGTATTCTTCATTAGTTTCTATTGCGTAGTATTCGGGACGGTAAAGGAACATTACTTGGTCAGCATCTTGCTCTAAACTTCCCGACTCTCTAAGGTCAGACATCATTGGTTTTTTATCTCCTCCTCTCGATTCAACAGCCCTGCTTAATTGAGATAAGGCACAAACAGGAATATCTAAGGATTTTGCTAGAAGCTTTAGCCCTCTGCTTATTGAGGATATTTCTTGTTCTCTATTCCCTCGGTTTATTGGGTTACTCATCAACTGTAAGTAGTCAATAAAAGCCATTTTTAATCCCTTTTCTTTGTGCAATCTTCGGGTTTTTCTGAATATGTCTTGTGCTGAAACAAGGTTGTCGATTATTACAAGGGGGCTATCAATTATTTTTTGAACTCCACTATTTATGATTTCCCACTCGTCAACATCTAACGTTCCTGTTTTTATTTTCCAAGCGGGGATTTTTAAGTGGTGGGACATCATTCTGAGCATCAACTGAGCAGATGGCATTTCTAAGGAAAAAAATACGCAAGGAAGCCCAAGAGTAACCCCTATGTGATATGCGTCTTGCAATGCCTTTGCCGATTTCCCCATTGCTGGCCTTGCCGCAAGAATGTCAAATGAACCGTTTTGGTATCCTCCCGTAACCTTATCTACTGCACTTATTTCGCTTCTAAGCCCCGTTACATTGTCTCCTGATGAAGCTTTTTCTGCATTGTCAATTACCTTTTTAACTAGGTCTGAATTGGAAATAATCTTTTCTTTCTGAACTTCTGAATCAATATTCCCTAACTGTTCAGTAAGATTGTCAAGGACTTCTAAAGGGTCTGCTGAATCTTCGAAAGATGTATGGTAAGCATCTCCTGAAATACGGATTATCTCTCTTTGGATAAATTTCTGCTGAATTAGTCTAGCGTGATATTCTGCGTTTTCTCCGCTGGCAACTTTCTCTGTTAATTGGCTAACGAAATACATTCCTCCAACCATATCTAACGCTTCGGTTTTCTTTAGGTATGCCGAAACGGTAAGAATATCAATTGGGTTATTTTCTTTCGATAGTTCGCAGATAGCCTCAAACACTTTTTGGTGTTCTAATTTGTAAAAGCTTTTAGGTTGAAGTATGTCAATTATGTCGGGAGAAATATCGCTCTGCATACACGCTCCTAGAACAACCTCCTCTAAGTCTGAAACGTTGGGTGGAACTTTAGATTGTTCTAAACCTCCATTGTTTATCACTTGCATCATTTCGCTGTTAGACGGCCTTCTTCTTGTGGTTTCGTCTGACATTTATAGTGATTTTAGGATTTCAATACATAATTCTGATGGAATTTTAGACCTTTCAAAGCTTCCTTTTCGTCCTTGTGTTCCTGTTTTAGCACCTCTTCTTGCTGAGGCGTGGTGGCAATGTCTGTCTATTATTTCTCCATTGCTATCGTATTTGAAGTTGTGACACATTGGACGGGGAATCCATGTTTTACTGTTTGTCCATATATCTGTTGGTTTAGCGCGATCATCTCCGTACTGACAGTACCATACTGTATGCCTAGTGAAACCCTTCATAAATGGCATGTGTCTGAGCATTCCTCTAGGGTTCTCAAAAAAGAATACCATATCAGGGTTAGTCTCTAACCAATGGTTAATCATAGCTATAACGTGTTGATTTACCCTGTCAGATTTCCTAGCGTAATCGGTCTTAGGCTCAACGGTATTCGTCCTGTGTGTACTACAGGCTGCTATTGAATACGTAGTGCAATCAAAACTGGCCCATACAGCATCAGGAATGAAAGGTACATCGCTAGGACGCATCCATTCAATATCTATAACGAAATCAATGTTTTTGTACTTCGTCCAGTCTACTGAGAACACCTTCATCCCCATTTCATCAGCCTCTTTCCCTACGGATCTATCCCCAGCAAACAACTCTACAATCTTTTTCATTTCTTCCTCATATCTGTACCCTCTAAAGGGTAAATATTAAACATCTCAAAGGCTCTACTTTCAATCCTTGCACCGTACTTAAGCCCTAGCTTTGTAATGGGAAGGTTTGATGTTCCTATTGTAATAGACCCGCTAGAAATAAACTCTAAACTTCTTGACCCAAGAATTTCTACCCCAACGTCAATATCCGTACCCATAACCTTCACTTTCTTGTTTTCTTCTCCAATATCCTCAAATCGGAATATCATGCCTAAAGAGTCCTTCCAAAGAGCCACAACTTTTTCGTCTTCGTTTGGAAGCCTAAGAATATTCTCCATTTGTTTTCCTGTGTATGAAGGAGCCTTTTTGTTGTGGAGATACCCAAGAAGTAAGGACAGTGTTCTTGTGTACATGGTTTTCCCCGTTCCGCTTGGCCCGATTAAAAGAATCCCTTTATCTAGGTCTTTACTGAATTTATCGTCTCTTAGGAGGTAATACAGTAAGTCTTTTGTTAGTTCGGGGTTTACATCAATGTATTCCTCTTTGGGTTTTAATAGGGATTTTGCTGCTTGTACCCAAGCTTCTTGCAACTGAGGCAAATCCCAAGCGGAAACATCCTGCCACGGAAATATGCGCTTATCAGATTCTTGTTTTAGGTATTGGTCTAAGTTCATTTATTTTAGTTTAAGACAATCCTTCTGAATAGTCTGTGTTTCGTTGCATTTCTGTAGACGGGTTGTTTGAAGTTTCGGCTTTCTGAGCAAGATAACCCGCGAACTTATTCCCGAATAGGGTTTCAGGTCTAAGGTATTTTTCCTGTTCAGTATCGCTCCATTCATCAACCTTTTTATCAATTACCTCTATAAAGTCCTCTAGTAAATAACCTTCTTTTTCTCTTGCGGATATATGTCTTTTGGTTGACGCTGTTGTTGGCCTGTGTTTCTTACGATTCTCAAGTCCAAGTCTTTTGTTTAGGTGTTCGCATACGGCACTAACTAGGCTTGATGTTTCTTTGGAAACTGGCTTTACCTTGCTCATGTCCTCGTAGCATTTGAGATAAGCTTCTTGTTGAAGTCTTGCTTGAATGTTAATCATACCTCCTTCAAACTCTTTCCTTATTGGATATAACTCCAACGCTTTCTTTTCTGCTTGTTCTTTAGTCATAACCTTTAGCTTGAAAGTGCTTGAATCCTAATCGTTTCCGCTTGGAGGTCAAGTCTTTTCTTTTTGTCTCCAGCGTGTTCAAATGTATCGGGCTTGCTTCTAAGGAATTTCTCCGTAAAGAAGTTGTTCTTTTTGTCTGTTCCGTAGAACATCTGAGCATTAATAGTCAGCTTTTTTAACGCTGTACCCCTTTTGAATGCAGGGGTGTCTGTATTTACGGTAAAGTAATCTAGTGTGTTTTCAATTTCCATTTTTATCGTTTTTTCTTGTTGTTTTTGTTGTGAAACCAATACCCTTTTTGTAGGGCTTTGTCGTTAATTCTCATTTCTAGGTACTGCTCTTTTAGCAATTCTCTTTGTTTGTCGTCCAACTTCTCCAATCCCGCCATTTTATCTAGGGTTTAAATCTTTCTATAGGTAGTACTCTAAAGAATATGTCTTCAGGGTTCTTGTTCATGTATATTGCCGCTAGGCATAGCACTGATACTTGTTCTGTTTTTGTTGCTCCGCTAACTAATCTTTTTAAGGCCGCTTCGCTAACCTCATGCACTCCTTGTTCTTTCATCCACTTTACAAAAGCCTTCCCGTCAAGATCTCTTGCAACAAGGCAAGTTCTAAGGTTTTGGGATACGTTTGAAGTAATATTTAAAGATTCTGAATAGGATTTTTCTATAAAATAGCTCATTACAAATAAATTTTACTTGCCTCTAACAACTCATCGTCAGAATATCCGTAAATAAGAATTTCTTCATTTGTCAATTCAATACCGTTTTTTTCGATTCTGTCTATAACGGTGTCTCCGTATTCGGCTGGGTCTTCTAGGGTTTCTCTTCTAGTCATTTCAGCGGGGTGGTAGAATACAATTAATTCGTACCCTTCATCTTCATTTGCTGTTACAATCTCTATTGTCTGTTGGTTCATTTGGCTGGTGGTTTTGGAAGTGGCATCCAGTATTCTGCATCTTCAAACTCTGAAAACCATTTTTCTTCTTTGTAAATATTGAAGTAGTCCACAAAAAATGCGCTAACATCTTTTGATTCTGTGTCCAAAACATCACCACAATAAACAAGGTAATGACCTTCTTCTGTTGGTAATCTATCTTTTAAGCTTATCAATTTCATATCGTTTAAATTCTTTTATGTGTTCTAAATGGACAATATCCATTGTTAAAACCATTTCGGTTAATACTTTGAAAGCCTCTCCCATTCTAAGGTTATCGCTAATTAATCCTGCTGAATACATCTTTTGCGTTAGTTGTGCTAACCTAGCTGTTTCCTCTTCCTTTTCCAGCCTGTATCGTAGGGTCTTGTATCCCTTTTTCATGTAGGGTGTTCCTGAGTTTCGCAATCTGTTTTCCCGCTGCTTGGAGTTCGTGTCCAATCTGTCCGATTCTTTTTCTTGTTTCGCCATGCTTTAGCTTTTCAATACTCAATTTAGTTTTGCACTCGTTCTTCTCTTTAAGGTCTACTCCTTCCGAAATCCCTTCTATTAAATCAAACACATCCATATCAATTCCTTTCGCTACAAATGCCAACTCTCTGAAGGTTAATTCCGAAGGGAAATCAATCAACTTAGCCCTTTTTTTAACTGCGTATTCAGTTAATCCCGTAGCAGTTAGGGCTATTCTAAGAGACTTTTGAGGGCGCATTCTTTTATGCTTGTAAAACAACCTTAAAGAGTAATTCTTAGGTGGGGTTAATGTGTAGAAGGGGTTGCTCATCCTTCAGTACCTTTTCGTGTGCTTATCACCTTTGACAAAACAGGCTTCCCTGACTCAAGCAATACTCGGTATTCGCTTCCTTGGAAATAAACCTTATTGCCTTTTTTCAGTATAATTCTCCGCTTAAAGGGCTTGAGGGGCTTGAAGCCTCTTAATTCTGCTGTTTTATCGTTTTGCTCGTCATCCATGTTTTAGGTGTTAATACACATCAAATATAATGTATTATACTTTAACATCAACAAGAAAAATGAATTATTTTAAATAGAACTCCATTTTAGCCCATCCGTTCTTGAGAAGTTCGTCTCTAAAGGCTAATGTTCCCTTGTTTACGGACGCTTTGAAGTACCACATCCTACTTGCTTCTGTCTTCCAGTCGAGTGTAACGTATGGAGGTGGCAAGAACTGGTGAATCTGTTCTTCGGAATGTACTTCTAGTTTGGTTCCTCTTATTGCGTCAAGTAGGAACGCTACGTCTGTTTCTTCCTCTAGGATTTCCTTTCCTTTTTCGGATAGCATAAAATAGAGTTTCCCGTTTGGGGCTTCCATAACGGTGCAGTAATCTGACTTACCGTATAATCCTACTTGGGGAACTGTTTTAGTAACTAAGTTGGAAAGTAGAATTGCGTTTGGGAGGTCTAGGGATATTTCATTTGTAGATGGGTGTCTAGCTGTAATATCTAAGAAGCGGATCTTCAATCGCTTTCCTTCATCGGTGTCAACTATCTCTATTTGAGATGAAACAAGGGTGTCTTTCCTGTGTACTGTCCTGAGTACGGGAAACGGGAAATGGAAGTCTACTTGGGTTGGGTCGTTCATTTCTTGAACTTTTCGTCTATTTTACGTTGACTTTCGAGTAGGGATTTCCATTCTTCATCATCAACCTCTTCCATGTCCCCAACGATTACGTTTATTGGGTGTGGGTAGTTTCTTAGGAGCTTCATTGACTCTTCGAATTGTTGTCTACTTATATGTAGGCGGTCTAATAGTCTTGAACCCCTTTGTCTAAATGTAAATATTTGCGACTTTTTATGCCTTCTAAACTTACCCATTATCCAAATTCTTTAGTACATGTATTGCGAAAATTGCATATCGCTTGGCAAAAAAACCCGTTGTCTTGCATAGGGTAATTTCCTTCGTATGCTTCAATTTCTTTTACCGTTTTATTAGCCCATTCCCAAGCTTCTTCGTATGCTTCTCCGTTGAAGGGAACTATAACAGGCGCTTTCTTTCTGAAATGGTAGAATATTAACTTCTTCGGGAACTCCCCGAACTCTTGTTTTACCCCAGCAGAATACAAATACATCTGTCGGGACTTCTCTCTAAGTTTCTCTCCCGTATAAACATTGCTACATTTATAATCTTGCATGGCAAATGTTCCGTCAGGCATTCGGCTTAATCTATCCACGAACCCTTGGAATGTATATCCATCCCTTTCTAGGATTACGTGTTTCTCAACCCAAACAGGTTCGGTTCTCCACCCTTTAAACATCATAAAGAACTCATCCCCTTCTCTTTTCCAATTATCCATCCATTTTAACTCATGGGGGTTCCCTTGTAATACTTCAGGTTCGTATCGAGTTGTCCATTCTTTGTATGCTTCTACGGGGTCTAATTTCTTTAGGTCAACCTTCTCGAAGATGTCGTGTGCAAGTGTTCCGAACCTAGAGAACCAATTATCCTCACCCCTATCGTTGAGGTTGTATTGGTTATTCCATGCGTGTTTACACGTATCCCAAGACGAAAGCCTTGAGAATGAATATTTATTTGTGGGTTTAGGATCCATGTGTAATTATTGCGCTAAGTATTATTATTACTGTCATTACATTCATCATAAACCACATTGGGAATAGATATTTCTTGAGCATAAGCGTGTTACGCTTGTCCAGTCTTTTTATTTGGTATCGTTTCATCTTCTTTGTTTTGGTTTAATTTTTTCCAAAAGTCATTCATTGTTTTTTGTGTGACTTTTTCTTTATGGTCTTCATACGCATCAAGTCCACTCCGTATAAATCTATTCCTAACAATAGAAGGAGATTTATTCCATTTCTGAATCAATTCACCTAAAAGTAAATCTTGTTCTTCCTGGGTAAGTTCACTTTCTTTTCTTGTAAAAACTTTCCCATCTTTTACAAACTTATATGTAGTTTCACTCATCTTCTTTGTTTTGGTCAATTAACTTTTTAACTTCTATATGATAGTTTGTTGAGCTGGTGTATCATTCTTTGAATTTTAATACTGCTTTCTCTAGCTTTTTCCTTGCCATGTTGTATTTTATCTTGGCATCCATCAGTTCTTGTTCTTTTTCTTTGACTTGTTCTAGGTAGAGCCAAAACTCATTTGAGGTTCCTAATATCAGAGTTGTTAACGCACCGAAAGCGCACACACAGACTCCAATTAAAAAGAGTATTGTTGCCACCCATGGATTAAGGAATGCTCCAGCTACAGCTAGTACCATTAACGGAATCCATCCTAATACTAAAATCATTGTTCCTATTCTGTAATACTTTTTCATTTCAGGGGTATTTCTGGGTGTATATAAGCCAAGTTCTTCGTCAGCTTCCATCATATCAATTAGATTCTGCTTTTGTCTTGCTTTGAATTTCTCGTAGTTCTCATCTGCTTTCCTATTGAACTCTTCTGCTGATTCTCCTTTAAGTATCATCTTCTTTGTTTTGGTTTAATCTACTCACAATTATCCGCTTGAATCTACATAGTACCCGAATCCACACTTGCATTGGGTTTTATTGTAACCTCTGCTTGACTGTTGTAGGCCTGTTGGTGCATACTGATGCTCATCAGGGTTCTGCTCCTGATCTTCATCATGTAGCTTTTGAGCAATCCTAAACTGTTTGGAAGTTTCATCGTTCCAGCCGTTCATTGTTCCCCAATACTTAAATGCTTCTTTTTTATTCATCTTCTTTGTTTTGGTTTAACTCTTGTCCTGTTAATGCGAAGTAATGATTCTGAACCGTGTGTATGTATTTGAAATCAACTCTAAATCCATCTGTGGGGTTAATTGACCACACGTTTCCATTTTGATACAGGACATATCTAACTCTCCCTATTCTAATCTCGGCAGACGTTCCCCATGCTCCCTTTTTTATCTCAAACCCAAACCTCTTCAGCCAGTCCTCGGTTAGTGGGATTGGTTCGTAGCTATGGTTTTCCATTGTATCAATAATTCCAAGAACAACAATGTCAATCATTCCACACTCCTCAGAGTGTCTATCTTGAACCAAATTACCTATCCTTAGTTCTGTTGCTTTCATCTTCTTTGTTTTGGTTTAACTCAACCTAAGACACATTGAAACGATGTCTTAGCCAATAGTTAGCGTTCATATTGCGCCTGAAAAGTAATCTCTTAATTTGAAACATAAGAACAGGCGCAAAACGAAAACGCTAACAATGTATAAAAACAAAAAATAAAACTACTTTAGTGCATCAATTAAGCCCTTGTTCATTCGGCTCAATTTGTTAACTTCCTGCACAAGTTCGTTTATCTTGTTCATCATCATTTCCATATTATCGGCTGTTGCTTCTGGCACTTGCTTTGTATCATATCCATCTCTCTTACCAACTGTATCTGGCATATCCCAAGAGCTTAATTCCGAAATTCCTGTTTGTTCTTCTAAGTTCATCATGTCTTTAAATTTTGTAGTTATTAATCCGTTTTATTTTCAGTTCTTATACTCAACGTTATAGGGCATTTAAGTCTCCCTTACAATCACATATCAATTGCTTAATTTCCTTTTCTGCATCGCTAGTTGTTATTATATCAATCCATCCATCACGCATATCATACATTTTAGAGTAAGCAATTAATATTCCCATTATCCTATTCGTAACACCGTCACCAAAATCAGCAGTTCTATCCTCTGGCTTCATTTCTTTTATTTCAGCGTATTGTTCGCTTGTTAATTTATCTTTCATTATCTAATTATTAAAAACGCCCTATAACAAAGTGTAAAATTAAAAGCACATATAAGGCTTTGTGCAATTAATCATCATTTTTGCTGTGCTTCAAATCTTACACAAACCGTTGTAGGCAATAAAAATTACTGACGTTCAATAACCTTTACTCTAATAGTGTTACCCTTTTCTCGTTCTTCTTTATTAATAGCTTCATTTAGCTTTTTTTCTAAATCTTCTTTTGAGTAGCTGATCCAATCAGATACTACTTTTACTTTGTAAACGGTTGCCATAAGTCGTAATTTTAAAAGCGTACAACATTGTATAAAGTTAATACGCTATGATGGTCTGTGATTTAGTTAATTGATTTGAGGAGGGTGTCAACCTCGTTGCTGATTTCTAATTCGTAGTGGGCGGTTTCTTCAGAGCCAAGAGACAGTAAGTATGTTACACCATCGGTTCTTACGGTATAACCCGTTATTATACGCTTATACTGCCCTATATCTGTTTTAAGATATACATAGTCCCCTATTTTAAGATTTACTCTGCTCATCTTATTTGGTAATCATATTTCATAGCTTATCTGAATTTGAATTAATCCAAACAACACCTCTCAAAATCATGCTTTGAAGTTTTTCCTCTATTACTTTTCCTGTTTCAGAAGTACATTGAGGTATTTCTAATTCTCCCCAAGCAATAGCGTATTCTCTCAATTTATCTGCATCTGTATAGTTATCCTCTTTGTGATTCAATTGTATTAGCCTTTCTTCTTCTGTCTTAACTCTTACTGCTTCTTCCTCTCGTTTAAATTTTTCTACTTCTCTTGCCGCGTGTAGTCTAGCTTTTTCTGCCTCTTGCTTGCGTACCAACTTCATTTCAGCTTCTTTTTTGTTGGCTTCTTCTGCTTGGCCTTTTGTATATATTTCTAGGTGTTTGAATAGAAAAATAGCGAAGTCTTCTTCTGTATATTCCTTTAGTTCGCGGATTGTAAGAATAATATCGTTTCTATAGTATGCTCCATGCGTACCCATTACACAACCTGAAAGAAGGGCAATTCTCTCTGTAAATCGGGTTTCCAAAGATTCTTGTTCGGGTAGTTCGTCTGTTGGTGCGCTTCTGCTCATGTTCCCTATTCTTTAGATGAACTTAAACTTGAAGAGGCATACGTATAGCGTACAGGATCGACAAACTCTCCTGTTGCTGGGTTTACTTGCGGTTCTCCTATTGCTTCGGCTTTCTTAGCAAGGGATTCAATTACCTTTTGCTCCTCGTTAGCCGTTACCCATGCCGAATTTTCCTTGTATTGAGGCATTTTCCGTCCTTGCTTGAATGAGAATGTGAAACCGTGGAAGGATACGGGTTCTTTATCAGCCCCGTATTCAATTGCTCTTTCAATTGCTTCCTCCTTAATGGATTTCTCTAGGGGTTCAGCCGCCTTGCGTATTGCTTGCAAGGTGGCGTAAACTTCTAAAGGTTCTTTCATTCCATCGGCTACATCTAAAGCTAAGTTGGTCAGGTAATCTTCTATTTCTTGTAAATTCATGTTTTAGTTTTTAATGGTTAATTAGAACGGAAGTTCTTCAGTATCATCATCGAAATCATCGAAGCTTGAAAATTCTTGCTGAACGGGCTCCAATTCATTTTCATCCATATCTACAACTCCCATTTCGGTACGTTCAGGTTTAAGAGATGTTCTTGGTTCTTCTTGAATTTGAACGGGTGGTGTTGCGACTTCCTCAACGGTTGGTGTTGTAGGTGTAACAATCTTAGAAGCTAAAAACTCCTGAAGTTGCTTATCAAGTTCAATCGCGGAATTATTGCTTTCTGCTGTTACTTCAGGAATCAATTCGAATATAGGGGTCTTAAACTTAACAGCCCCTTTTACACCGTCTAAATGGCTTGCAATCTTTACTGCTCCAATTTCAAGTGCCTTGTCTCCTGAGTTCTTTTTAAACTTATTCCACTTAGCAAATGCCGCCCCCTTCAATTGGACAACTGAAAGTTCAAGTCCTTGTTTGGTCTTAATTGCAATATATATGTTGCAAGTAAACTTTCCTCCCATCGACTTAACACGGTCTTTTATAGATGTCCAATTCCCTACGTGAGAATCTTGTCCTTTAAAGGCCTTTACAGTAAAAATACCGTTAGATATGTCTTTTACTTCGTTAGCGTAAACTCCTGAATGCGAAGGTTCGTTCCATCCTGTAACGGAATAGGTTTGATCTAGGAACATAAAACTAAATTTTGCACCTAGAGATACGTTTGCCCCTCGGCTTCCGTCTTCGTTTACTTTTTCTTTGTCGTAATAACTGAATGTTCCACCTTTTTCTCCTCCTCCGTGGTATTCAATCCACTTTGTTGCTGGGTGTTTTAGACTCATTGGATTACTTCTGCTCATTATTTCTCTTGTTTAATTAATTGTTTTCGTTTGTCAAATATATGTATTAATACTTTACAGTTTACAAATGGAGTGTAATTTAATTATGGTTGCTAATTTTATGGACAACCTATAAATCCATCTAGTGCTTTTGGCCTCCACCACCAACTCTTTATTCTGTTGTATTGTTTGTCTATGCTAGTGAACGTGGTGCTTTCTAGCCTACACCATCCATTTTGGTTTGTGTGATTTTTAACGCTCTCCCATTCATCGCCATAGGCAATTCGTAATAATGAATAATGCTCTTTTTTTAGTAGTTTTTTATGGTTTATTAGTTTTGACATAATTATATTAGTCTTGATTATCTGTTCTAATTGGGTAAACTCCCGCTTCAATTTGTAGGTTCTTTACTTTTTGTCGGATTGTCATAAGGTATTCCTTGACCGCGTTCCCGAATCCCTTTACGTCTTTGTAGTCTTTGTCTACTTCAGCGTATGCTTCTTGCGCCAATACTAACTCTTCCCTGAGTTCTGCTGACTTTAGGTAGGCCATCTTTTCGGCTTTGTTCATTGCTAATCCTCCTCCTTGTGCGCTGTTCAGGAATATTGCCGAAGCGTATTCGCTTGTTTTAATAGATTCTTTTGCCGCGTTAATCAATAGCCTTGCGTCTGTTGTAAGGGCGTTCAATCCGCTTTCTTGTTCCTGAATATAGAATAGGTATTGGGATAGTTGTGTAGCGTATTCCAACAGTAGGGATATGTCTTTCGATTTTTTGGCCTTGTGGCAAATTTCTTTAATCTCATCTCTTACGCTTGGTACTGCTGATTGTTCTGCTACTTCCATTATGTTTGTTTTTCAAGTAGAAACCAATCCATATCGTCCTCGAATATTGGGTTCCCATTCATAACATAAACCCCAACATCCATAATGTTTTTTGGACATTGTCCTGTCAGTTTGATTTTTTCTCGTTTTAATAGTTTATATCCTGTCTTTGTGCTTGTTTCAGGGACTATTCCTATTGCTGGAACATGATCTCCGTTATCGTTTTCCATTATTGAGAATAAGGCTTCTCGTCTAGGGTATTCAGTTAGGATTTTTGTTGCTTCTTTAGAAACATACATTGCGTTGGATTTTGTCTTTGATTTTGCGACTGTTATTTTCATTTTTCAGTTGTTTATTCGGAATTTGCTGTTAAAAATTATTTTTTAGGTCGTTAATTATAGGTTGTTCAAGCTTGTGTCGTTCTTCCCATTCCGAACCTCTCAAATTAATGTCTTCTTCTTGCAACTTTCTACTGCATCGGGTAATTGCGTCATAATTTGGATAGTCTTTGTTTGCTATCCCCTGAAACAGATCGTGCGCGGTTATCGTCTTCATGTCTGTATTGTAGAACTCATTTAGAACGTGCTTGTAAAGAGTTAGGTTGTTGTTCCTACTCTTCTGTGAACGGGTAAGAATGTTTGTTACCTTGTTCTTTAGGGTGCTTGGTTTTTGTGGCATTACGGTTGTTTTTTCATGGCTTAGTTACTTATTAGTTGCTTAATCAATTTCAAGTCCTTCAGGCTCTTAATCTTCAGGCCGTTCAATGCGTAGGTGAATTGTTTCCTAATCTTCACTTCTTTGGTGAATTGTTGGACGGTCTGTTTCATGGCTCAAATGATTCGTCAACTGTTATTCCCGCTTTCCTGAGTGCTTCAATGGTTCCCATGTTAAGTTCAAATACTCCATCGTAATCGTCTAGGTCTTTGTCTTCTGTTGTCCAAATTCCGATTTCAGCTAACCATTCCCCGTTTTTGTCTACTACTTCAATCCCTGTTTCAAATCCTCCCCTGTCTTTGTTTTCTCTTAGGTCGAATACTTCGTGTTCCCAACCGTTTTTATCTACGTGTTTTGTGCTCATGTTTTCTAGTTTTCAAGTTTAGCTTTCAAGTCGTTTAAGTTGGCAATGAGTAGACTGCCTATGTGTGGTTCAATTACTCCCTCTTGAATATCCCATTGTGCGTATTCTATCATATCTTCAATTAAGATTATCGCTTCGGGGTCTATTGCTTGTTGGTATTGAATTACTCGTTGGTATTTTACAACGGTTGTGTCTTGGGCTATTGCCCCTAATGTGGAGGCTATTAATAGAATTATCAATACTACTGTTGCGTAAATTGCGTCTTTCTCTTTCATGTTTTCTTAGTTTAAAATGATTTGTTTAGCGATTTTCCAATCCTTCAATCTGCTTAGTTTAAGGTGTCTTAATTCAGGAATGTATTTCTTCTTGAAGTGAAACTCCTTTGTGAATTTGCTTACTGGTTGGCTCATCAGATTACTTTTCTTGCATTCAAGGTTATATCATTGTCGCAATTCCATTCGCTTCCGCATTTTTCGCAACACCTCATTGTATTAGGTGAGTCGTAGTCGGGGCGCGTGTCTGTTGAATCACATACTAAGCAAGTTTTTGAAGGCGCATCTTCTTCTTCAACTCTTGCCGCTTCCAATAACTCTACGTCACCTTTTTCAATGTATTCAGCTAAGGATTGTAATTCAGCTAGTTCTCCGTAACTGATTCGTTCGGCTCTGAGTTCTCTTCTGAGGTATTCTAAGCGGGTTTGAGGCTGTTCGTTGTGCCATTTGATGAACTGTGCTACTTGTCTGAATACGTTTTCAATTGGATAGTCTGAGGGGTTGGTTATCATTCTCCAATTCTCCAATTCATCGAACGCAAATTTTATCTTCTTAACTACCAACATCAGCCAATTCCAATCTGAATCAAATTTATAGTAGTTGTCGTTTTTTCTCCATAATCTACCGTGTAAATTCAGTTCATCGTGAATTGAACTAAGTGTTGGCCGTTCCCATGCTTGGCCGTTGTTACATGGCTTTAATTTGTAGCCTAAAAGTTCAATTATCAATTTGTTATTCTCTGTTGTGTTTTTCATGTTTTCTAGTTTTTAGTGGTTAAATTGTTTGAATACTGCAATGTAAGTAATACTTTTCAATTGACAATACCCAAATGAAATTAATTTACTTTAATTCTCTAATTTTGCTTTCTATTTTTTTCTGTTTGTAAAGTCTTCAATAACGCCTCGCAACATTGGCTCTGGTAGGTCATGCAAATTGATCCACATATCACCGATTAGAACTTTTAGCCGTCCACTATGGTCTTCTTTTGTATTTGGAATGTCATTATTATTTATAAACCATTGGTTGAATGTTTCATCTTTTTTCATATCTATTATTTTTGTTATTATTCTCATCTTTTCCATTTTGTTTAGTCTTTAAGTTTTGCTTTTAAGTCCTCAAGGTTTTGTAGCAGTAGCTTGCCTATGTGCTTGTCTATCATACCTCCTTGTATATCCCATTCGGTGTACTCAATCATGTCCTCAATTAAGATTATTGCTTCAGGGTCAATTGCTTCTCGGTACTCAATGACTGTCTGCCATTGTACTTCTGCCTTGTCTTGTGCCATGCCTATCTGTGATAGGGTTAGTATGGCAATTGATGTTAGTAGTGTTCTCATTTTTCTATTTCAGTTAATTCTAAATCTTCTTCTGCGTGAAATCGTATAGCAAACCAAATTTGATCCATTGTTGCTTCGTTAGTTAATGCTGAATCTAATACCTCTTGTGCTTCTGAATCGTCTTCACATTCGTATTTGGCTTTAACATCATCAATGTGCCATAGGTTATTAGTATAGTAACCTCTGTGTGTTAGTTCTTCCTTTAGTTGTTCTGTTGTTAAGTCTTTCATGTTTTCTAATTGTTTTTAGTTGTTTATCTCTTGAATCTTACTTTCGAGGTAGTTGCTTGCTTGGTAATGTATTTCGTTATCGTGTAGTTGAACACACATTCCGTTTGCAAACTCAATATAAAGTTGACCGCTATCTATGTATAGTCTTTGGACTCCATCAACTTCGTTTCGTAATCTTGTTGATAGGTGTTTCTTGGCGCAGTTTATTATGTTTTTCATGTTTGTTAATTTAAAAGTTCGTAACGGTACTTGTCAGTATTATTTTACTTCGTTGTTTAGATATTTGATCATACAATCATACTCGCTAATGGCATCCGTATTGTATTTGGAAACCATAAAGGCTTGGAAGTGCCTGACTACTTCTCCGTAGATTAGGTCGTACTCATACTCTTCGTAGCTTGTATTTGTATGCGTTACGTAGTCCGTGAATAGTTGAGAAAATAAAAATTCTGAATAGTGCATTTAGTCTTGGTTTAATATGTTTATAGCTTCTTGCTTAGTGTTGTAGTATATACTACCGTGAGTGTGTAGTTCTTCGCTAGTCTCATCCCAACAAGAATAGACTACATCTCCATTTTCAATTGTCCAATAATCATCTCCATCTTTGAATGGGTACTCATTGTATAGCCAAAACAACTTGTGTTGTAAAGTCCTAACTTCATCCACGCTTTTTTTGCGATTGTCTATGCTCTCGTTTCTACGTGTCCAAGATCCGCACAGTAAGTGAAGTGTCTTTAGATCTTTGACTGTTAGCTTTTTTTCTTTTTCCATGCTTTCTATTTCTTTGTTTTTAAAGTGTTTTGTGCGTGTGTGTTATGCTGTAATTTAAGGTTGTGCCTGAGTCAAAATAATAGCCTAATCCGTGTACCATTTTGCTATTACAAGCTGTGAAGTCCTTATTTGTTAGGGTTACTACTTTGGTAATTACTTGGTTGTTGGTGTCTGCTGGCGTTCCCGTTACAATTATCTCAACTGCGAACTCCTCAATCTTTTCGCCAAATGTATCGGGTGTATATTCAGCGTGTATTGAAAAAGCTGGCTTGTTCATGTACTCCCCGTTTTCAGTTACCGTAACCGATATATTTTTGACCGTGTTTTCGGTGCAAGAGGATAAGGTTAAAATTGCGATTGTTAATAGTGCTAAGTGTTTCATTGTGTTAATAGATTACTGTTGGTTCGATTTCAAACATCCATGTGCCATGCTCTGTACCATCTTGGCTTATTGAAACCGTAAATTCGGTGGGTACGTATCCTCTTAATCCGTCAAAGTCTATGTCTGACATTGAAATTACCTCGGCATCCATGTGACATTCAATTGCATCTTTAATTTTCTGCTGTACGGTTTCCGTTTTATTCCAACCCCAAATTATCGTTCCGACATTGGGTAATTCTGACTCTACTTCTCGTATTGTAAGTGCTTCAATTTTCATGGTTTCTATTTGTTTTGGTTAGTGTTTATACTTGTTTCCCGTCTTGCGTAAATTCACATTTGATACTATCTAATTCAGCTTCCATTTCAGCTACTTTAACGTCTAATTCATCTTGTTCTATTGCCTCCTTCTTTTCCATGATTAGTTGTTTTAGCGTTAGAGACTCCTCTTTAGGTGTCTCAAGCACCTTTTTAACTTCTATGTAATGGTTTGCTATGTTGGGTAACGATGTTACATTCATCAATACCTCATCACATACATTACTTGCTAAGTCTCCAAACGTGATAATTAATTCTGTTGCTGTTTCTTCAGGTGTCATGGTTTCTATTTGTTTTGGTTAGATCTTAAATAGTTTACTTGTCTTCCTGATTCAATTAGGGTTTTCATTTGGCTAAGTGGTAGGCCGTAATGTTCTGCCATTTTTTCTATTGTTAAGTAGTCGTTAAAATATTCTAGGAACACTTTCTCTGTGTCGAATACTCTCGGTGTCTTCACTTCCAATATCATTTTTCCGTTGTCTTTCATGGTTCCTTAGTTTTTGTATCCGTTAACTCGTTTTGTGGTTAATTAGTGTTTGACTAGTGCAATATCGGTATTAGTTTTTACTTGACCTAATTAAAGTGTAATTATTTGCTGTTTATTATTTCGAGTAGTTGAATTATTCGCATTTGAATTGCCTTTGTAAGTGTTGGTGCATCTGAAAAACCAAACATTGAATTGCCATCTTCATCGTGAAAGTCAACTTGGTTGCCTATTATGTGTATGGTATATCCGTGGACTTCGTTTAATTCATCCACTACGGGCATTAGTTCACCAATTGTTTTTTTTTCCGTTTTGATATTTTTCATCTTTTTCATATTGCTTTTCTTTTTACCGTGTCGTATAGGTCATTCATACGGCCTATAATACCATCTTTATAATCATCAATCAATGTCATATCGTCAATAGTTGCGGTGTACTCTTTACCGTAGTAACTAATAGTTACTTTATAGTGTCCGTGTCCTGAAGGTCTTACCCTTGTTATTCTTTCGTGCTTTTTCATGCTTTTACGATTATTTGATTGTTTTTTTCTAGCCATGTAGTAACATCTTCAATAGTGGAAGCGGTAAAGTGTGCCTCACCCGTTTTGTAGCAATAACTTGAGCCTGAGACATCGTTTGCCTCCTTATGTTGTGTAGGCGTGTAAACTCTATTTATGGATTCACCGTATTTAATTTGCTCTTTGCTGAGATTGGTGTTGCTTAAATCTTCCCATGTTTCATACTCCATTTTCATTTGAGTCACTTTAATAGACATGTAATCCCCCGACCAAGACTTTTCAATCTTAACTATTATCGGCCTTTCCTCTTTTATTTTCCAGCATTTCTCAATCATGTTTTCTCGTTTTGTGGTTAGTCTTTAAAGTTGTGGTTGCGCGGGTGTCCTTATCTGTTTTCCCGCTTCGCTAACCACAGCAAATATTTTTAGTTCTTGTTAATCAGATTCAAAATTTGTGTCCGTGTTGATTCCGTTCCTTTCTTGGCGTGGTACTTATCGTGATTTACTTGTCTTCCGTTACAAATCAAGGTGTTAATTTGCTGGGTTGTCAATCCATAATGCTCTGCCATTGTTTCAATTGTTAAATAGTTGTTGCACCACTCTAAATACACTTCTTCCGTGTCGTAAACTTTAGGTGTTTTTACTTCTAATAATATTCGTTTTTGTGCTTTCATGTTTTCTACTTGTTAATGGTTCCTTTAAAATTTGGTACTGTACTCATCTCAATAGTTGATTCCCTGAATGAATGGAACCCTTGATCCTTTGCCATTTCCCGAACTTTCTCTAATCGTTCGGGGCTTTCTACTTCGCAAAGAAATGTTTCCATATATGGCCGCGTTTCGTGTTTGTCTAGTGCAAATAAAGTGTAGGTTTTCATGCTTCCTGAATTTCATTGGTTAATACTTCGTTGAATAGTTCGGCTAAGTATTCCTTTACTCCGTTCTTATCCTTACCTGAAATTTTAATATCAATCCCGTTGAATTGTGGCCGAATTGTTATTTTGTGTTCTGTCCATCCATCGTATCCTCCGTGTTCGTCCATGTGGTGAAACGAGGTTTTGATAATTACCTTTTCATTGGTCGTATTATTCAAATCAATTTCGCATCCTGAGTCAATACCTGAACCTGACGGTAATTGCTCTTTAAGATTATCTAATTTGTCTCTATGTAGGTCTTCCCAAACTTTATTTTTTACTGCAATGCAATTGCTCATTGCTTGTACTGTACTTGCGATTTGTTCAATTAAAGTTTTCATATTTTTTAGTTGTTTGTGGTTAGTGTTTATGCTTGTTTTCCGTCTTCTGTAAATTCGTATTCGTTGGCTTCAATCGTTTCTTTTATAGCTTCTTCACTTGTTTGGTAGTCGTATTCTTTTTCAAGTTGGCTATATATCCAATTCATATAATCTTTTAGGAGTTCTTGAATCTCGTCTTCAAAGTCTTCGTTTGTTGGCGTGTATTCGCTATCTACATTAATCTGAGTACAATTTGCATGACAATAGTGCCCCGATTGTTTTACGTGTGCTGTAAGGCCGTAAAAGTGCTTTTGCTGTAACTGTTGAAGTTCCTGAGCAATTCTATGTAGTTCTTGATCTTTCGGTGCGTGTTCAGTTACACTTTTTACCGAACCTTTTTCGTATGAATAACTACCTTCAAAGCAAGCACCGTCTCCTTGCGAAGCGAATCCGCTAAAGTAGATTCTATCAATGTTAATTCCCATTAATTCACCTATGGTTTTTGCGTCTTCGTATATAAACTCATGCCATTCGTAGTCCGTGTTTATATCGTAATTTTTTTCAATGGCCGTTTCTTTTGCTTCTTCTGAAAGTTCATCGAAAGTGAATACTGTTTTTGTTGTGGTTATCGTTCTCATGTTTTCTCGTTTTGTGTGGTTAGTTGTTTGATTGGTGCAATATCGGTATAACTTATTTCTCTTGCAAGTTTTAAAGTGTTTATTTTTAATTATTTTCAGTTTTGTTCTTAATTGTTACCAATTTGAAGAGTAGGAATGTTTAAAATTTCCCGTTCGTGTTCTGTTTGTGAATGAACTCATGTATTGATATTGAATTTTGCCGTGTTGTCTTTGGCGTTGTTCTTCGCTTAAATATTGGCCGCGTGTTACTCTTGCTCCGTCTATACGGTATTGAATTATTTCGCTTGTGTCCTTGTCCTGAATGCGTGTAAATTCCATGTTTTCTAATTTTTGTTTGAATTTGCTTAGTTGTTTTTATGCTAGAATGAACGTGTTTTCTCCTTGTCCTAGTTGATAGTGCTTAACGTGTCCTTTACTTAGTAGTGCGTTGAATGAACTATCAAATGTTTTAAATTCTGAAAGTGCTTTCAGGCTTTCGTATTTCATCGGGCTAACTTTTGTCATGTATTTTTGAAGTATTTCCAAAAGTTGCGCTTGTGCTGGTGTCGTTTTTTTCATGGTTCCTTAGTTTTTATTTTGTCATTTCTTTAAATAGCTTCATGGCTTCTTCTTTGGTTTGTCTTTCTAGCGTTCGGCTATTGTCTTTGTGCTTCATCGTTACAAAAAATTGCTTCCCGTCTGTTATTAGCTTTGTCATTGTGTGCGGTGCGTAGTGTATTGATATTGTCTTCATGTTTCCTAAAATTTAACGGTTGTTGATACGATTATCACCAAAAGTGTTGTTAGTATGTAGATCAATCTGTAAAGTGTTTCGTCTTTCATAGGTCAAAGAATGTATGTAGTAATTCACCTCCCGTTAGTTCAATTTCTGAATTTGGAAACCTTTTTGTTATCATACGGTCGTATTCAGGGTATGACTTGTTACCGTAGTATTTTACCGTTCTGTATGTGAATCTTTCGGTTCTATCGTTCCACGTTGCCACTTCAAAAATTGCGGATTCAAAACGTAGCTTTTTCTTTTTAATCTCTTTGCATTGTTTGGCTTCGTATGAATGCCACGTTTCAGGGTCGTATAATAGGCCGTTAGCGTGTATCTCTAGTGATTTGAGGCCGTCAATCGTTTGGTAATTTTTCATGGTTTCTAATTTTTGTTCGAATTTTCTTAGTTGTTTTTGCAATATTTACGTGCTTCTTTTAAGCTGTTAAAATATTGTGGCGTTTCTCTGAAGGCATCAACTATGTAACAGTTTTTAGCCCATTGAATAGACCTTCCTCCCGTTCTTATTACATAACCGTTTTTCAAGTCTCTTGCTTTTAGTTTAAAATTTAATCCGTGCATTGTTCCTAAAATTTAATTGTTGTTGATACGATTAATATTAGAGCAATTGTTAAAATATAGATCAATCTGTAAAGGTTTTCTTCTTTCATTAGTTCCTGAGTTTTGGATAAATTTGTTTTAAGTATTCCGTAGCTTTCTCTTCCGTTTCAAATTTTACGGGCATTGCTATTCCTGTTTCGCTTTGTATTATCCACTTCCCGTTGAAGAATGTTATTGTTGAACCGTTCGCAAATTTTCTTACTTGGTTCCCGTACATATCCATCGTGCTTTTCATGGTTTCAGTCTTTTAAATATTTTCTGTAAAATTTCCCTTTATAGTTATTCCGCGCGCTGGGCTTGCTTACTCTGCAAATGTATTTTCCTCCTCGTTTCCCTTTAAAAATTGGTTCCGTTTTCCCGTTTTTATCGGTGTAAGTGTTAACGGTTGTGCTATCGTGCTTTGCTTCTTGCGTCTGTACTTGGCTGTAATTGCCCGTTTGCGCGTCTCTCTTGACGTTTTGCGCGTTGGTGGTGGTAATGGTTGCCCCGAATAAAGTTAGCGCGGCTAGGGTGTTTAAAATTGTCTTTTTCATGTTTTCTTGTTTTTATTGGGTTGTTATTATAGTGCTTCAATAGTAAATTGTCGTGCTTCTGTTGCTTGTTTACTTCGGTTCTCGTAATGATCTAACCACCATAAAAAGTCTTTTTTCTGTTCCTTGCTTAGGTCGTTTATTTGTTCCCTTGCTTGGGTGCGTTGACCGTTTACAATGCTGTCAATTATCATTTCAAAATAGTATTCAACTATTTCAAAACCGTATTCCTTTAAGTCTTTCTTGCTTACCATGTTTTCTTATTTTTTGCTGGTTAGTCTTGGTTTTTGTGCTGGTTCGCTTCTTTAATATAGTTATGCAAGTTGTCTTTGAAAATTTCCCGTGCTGAATCAATATTATTTTTTAGGCTTTCCTCAAATTGTGCTTTAACCGTGTCCGCGTTTATTCCCTTGTTTGCGTTACATTGAATTTCAAGCAGTAAATCAGCGGAGGTGTAGCCGTCTAAAATTGGCCGCGTGCGTTCGTATTCGCTGGATAGGTCAATATTTGACCAATTTATACCGTAGGGCGTTGTTTCGTTTTTCATGTTTTCTTATTTTTTTGGCGTGAATTTGTTATTTAATATTCTGTTTACGCAGTACCTAACTATTTCTTTTTCATTGCTCGAAAGTCTGGAGTTTTTCAGAGGTGTGTAACCTATCCCAACGGTATAAACTTCTGAACCAACTAGGATGAATTCAATATTAGATCGCCTTGAAATTCTGTAATAATTTCCGTTTACAGAATAGCACGAAAGGAACCTTTCATTTTTTCGGTGGTCTTCAAAACTGCATTCTTTTATTTTGTCTTTTCCTTTTGGGTGCTTCACGAAAAAAACGTTTTTGTCCGTTCTTACGTCTTCCGAAATTTCTTTTATGTGTGTGTCGTAAATTCTAAACCCGTCTTTTGTGTTGTATTGATTGTTGAAAACGTGCGTGGTGTCTATATCTACTGTTTTGCCTTTGTTCTCTTTGCTCCATGCTCTAAACTCTGACGTTGTGGCGGTAATGTAATTTTCTGTTATTAATGCTTTCATGTTTTCTTATTTTTTTGCTGGTTAGTTGTTTGACTAGTGCAATATCGGTATTAGTTTTTACTTGACCTAATTAAAGTGTAATTATTTTATTCGTGCGTGTATTGTTGCTACTTCTATACTTTTGCCGTCTATCTCGAAACTTTGCGAAGATGTGAAACAAGTATATTTTTTCCCGTTAACACTTACGCGGCCTTCTAATTCGTAGCCTCCTTGCTTCACGTTGAACATGGTACGCATTCCGTAAACGGTTTTTTCTGTGCATTCTGTCGAATATTCTTTTTTTTCATAGACTGCCGAAACACAAAGCGCGCGGAAACTGTAAGGAATTTGCCAACAGCCAAAAGTTTTAAGTTCTCCGCGTTGCTGGTCTTTGCTCGGATCAATGCCGAATTTTAACGCTTGCTCTTTTGTTAGTTTAATCGCAGAGTCAAAATTTACTGCTTGGCCTTGCTTGAAAGTTATTTGATTTTTCATGTTTTCTTATTTTTTGCTGGTTAATCTTCATCTTCATAAACGTTGCCGTCTAGGTCGGTAACTCCTTCTGAATAATCTTTAAATTCTTTAATTAATTGCTCTGGCGTTTTATTCGCGTTTAACTGCTCATTTCTCCAGCCAAAGGAATTAACTAAACCCCGTAGTAATTCGATCCCTTCAAACGGGTTTTTTTCCTCCTCTTCTTTTAGTACTCTCTTTTTTTCTTGCTCTTCCGCGTGTTCTTTAGCGTAAAGTATCGCGCTGGCTCTCATTCTTTCGGCTCTTCTTTTTTCTTCTATCTCTTTATAATTTAAACCCCATATTCCCGTTTGAATTCTCCATTCTATATTATTGAGAATCTCTTTTTTTGTATCACCGTAAGCACAAAACTCAGAATCTACGGAAACACTTCCTTTCCACTCTTGGAGGTCTTCACATTTAGAAATAAAACAGATAAACTTTTCACCCTCAAATACATTATATCCTTTTTCCGTGAACGTTCCCCACTTTTCTATGCCAATGTGGTGCGTTCTTAATGCTCTTTTACAAATTAACTTTTTCATGTTTTCTTATTTTTTGCTGGTTAGTTATTTAGATTGCGTTGAAGAATGCTTTAGCTTCGTTTCGTTCGTTATCCTTTGCTCTGTACTCAACTGTGCTTAATTCGATATCTTTCTTGATGAACCACAAAGCAAATACACCTTGGTCATCTTGACTAGACATATCCCATCGGTATGCATGAACGCCATCTACCAACATATTTAAAGATGCCGTTATCGGTAGTTCGTTCGGGTTATCCAATCTAGGATTGAACTGATATTTAACTTCCAATCTTATCGCTTTGCCTTGAGATGTACCCTCGGCAGTCGTATTATACTTGTCGAATGATGCCCATTCTATTCTCTCTAATTGCTCAAGTAACGTTTTCATAGTGTTGTATTTTTAGTGTTTTATTTAGTGCTTGGCTTCTTTGCCTAGTGTAATATCGGAAATACTTTTCACTTGACAATGGACAAATAGAAGCGCGTTACATCAATTTACGCATATTTGAATCCTTGGCGTGATATGATGCAACAAAGGTTTTTTATAGTTTTTGGCGTCTGTTGCTAAGAAAAAAGAAAAAAGGAACCTTTCTTTTCTAACACGTACGCGTGCATGTATAGAAGTTTAAGAGTAAACAACTAGCTAAAGAACAATAGAGCGAGAACATAAAACGCTAATTTTCAGATGGTTCTTTTTCTTGTTGGTGTTTTTCCCTGAGAAGATAACCAGCGCGAAGGGAAACCCCGAACAAATAAGCTAATAAGGAAACCACGGCAAGGGGGAAATATTCCGCAAGCGTTTGCGCTTTTTCGGTGTCTTCCTCTTTAGGTTTTCCCGTTGCCGTGTCTTCTTCTGTTGCGGCAAAAATTAGCGGCAATCTTTAAAGGGTTGTTTTCTTCGCGTTGTTTCGTGCTTGGCGGCCTTCACCGTGTAAAGTGTAACGCTGTTGTTTATTGTCTTGCTGGTGGTTCCTTTATTAAAGGTCTTCACCCCGTGCATATAGTAGCCTTTTGAGAACGAATGAAGAAAGCACCTTGAATGCGTTACCCTTGCAATGGTTCAAGCGTAACGGATAAGCATATAGATGTTTTCAAATACGCCATGCATTAGGGGTTAATTGCTACGTATTGGTGTATATGCTTAGAGTATCGTTGTCCATGGTGTGAACCGTTACCGTATGCGCTACGTATTAGAACGTGTTCACCTAGCAATACCACGCTAAAGGGTTATAATCTCAGAAGGTACGCCACTAAGCAAGG
>TARA_R110001606_G_scaffold105653_4_pt1 | contig 34797 bp, 20 predicted proteins | sample TARA_R110001606 | Tara Oceans TARA_R110001606 (sample SAMEA4398315) | marine metagenome | biome: Polar Biome; feature: [SRF] surface water layer (ENVO:00010504); material: water (ENVO:00002006), including particulate matter (ENVO:01000060) such as... | depth 5 m
TAATCCAGAGACAACTCCTGAAGATAAAAAAGTGGCGGAAATCATGAATGGGTACTGGGTAAATTTCGCCAAGACCGGAAACCCGAATGGAGATGGATTACCAAACTGGCCAGTCTATACTAAAAATGCAGGTGAAATTATGGATATACAGTTAGATGGTGAAGCCGTTGGAAAACCAGATCCAAGAAAAGCAAGATTGGATGTCATTGAAAAAGGTGTTAAACTTAGAAATGTACTACAATCACGCGGTATATAATCCAGTATTGAATTCCATGAATAAAATCAACAACATAGTTATAACAGCAGTATTGTTTTTAACCTTAATAGGGCAAGGTTTCTCACAAACGAACCCCGTAATTGATCTATTCCCTGAGGGAACGGTTTTGCATAGCAATATTAACTATGCCAACGACACATTGCAAAAACATTTGTTGGATATTTATTTACCCCCGAATGTTTCCGGCAAAGTACCTTTAATTGTTTTTGTGCATGGCGGCGGTTGGTTGGTCAACGACAAATTCGCCGATATCGGTTACATGAAAGAAACCGTGGCTGAAGTTGTTTCCAAAGGTTTTGCTTTGGCCTCTATTGATTATCGTTTTGCGACCCAAGCTATTTTCCCGGCACAAATTCAAGATTGTAATAGTGCGGTTTCCTTTTTGGTAGACAACGCGGAAAAATATTCACTTGATACAGAACGCATGGCGGTTATGGGATTTTCCGCAGGAGGTCATCTGGCCTCCTTGATGGGACTTTCCAAAAACAATGATGTTCACGATTTTTTTATGCCCGAAACCACAAAAGAGTTTGATTTTAAGGCCGTGGTGGATTTCTATGGCCCTGCCGAACTAATTTTATTCCCAGGGGCTAATGATGCCAAATCACCTGAAGCATTATTGATTGGTGCTCCTCCACTTCATAGACCAGACTTGGCCAAGATTGCTAGTCCGGTAACCTATGTGGATGAAAAGGATCCTCCTTTTCTGATTGTTCATGGGGAAAAGGATGATTTGGTTTCGCCTAGGCAATCCCAACTTTTAAGTTCATGGTTGACGGTTAATGGTGTTGAAAATGAATTGATCGTGGTTAAGGATGCCCCACATTTTGGAGAGATGTTCGATGTGGGACATATAAGGACAAAGGTTATTGCTTTTTTGCAAAGACACCTATAGAAATGAGTACTAATTAGTAAAGTAAATGTGTATGAAAGCGAAGGAAAACAATTTGGATAGAAGAAATTTTATATCTAAATCTACCCTTTTGGGAGCGGGTATAGTGGCAAGCCCAATGGCTTTTGCCAATCGGAAAAATGCACCTGATAAAATTGAGGGTTTAAAAACAGCTTCCAGCCCTGAGAAGCGAATGCTGGGTGCATTGGAAGTCTCGCCAATTGGGTTAGGTTGTATGAGCATGAAAAGTGGCAGCTACAATCCACCAAGGGATAGCAAGGATATGATTCCCGTAATCCGGGGAGCTTATGATTTGGGCGTTACCTTTTTCGATACCGCCGAAGTGTACGGCCCATTTACCGATGAGGAATTGGTTGGTGAGGCATTGCAACCTATTAGGGACAACGTGGTCATTGCAAGTAAATTCGGATTTGAGTTATCAACCGGAAGTCGTGGGGGAAGAAATAGCAGGCCGGAAAATATAAGAAAAGCGGTTGATGGTATGCTGAAACGCCTTCGTACCGATCGTATCGATTTGTTGTACCTACATCGTTTGGACCCAAACGTTCCGATTGAGGACGTTGCCGGAACGGTTAAGGATTTGATCAAGGAAGGGAAGGCGCTCCATTTTGGACTTTCCGAAGTTTCACCAACGACCATACGAAAGGCCCATGCAGAGCAGCCCGTTGCTGCCCTTCAGAGCGAATACTCTATTATTCAGCGTGCCCTTGAAAATGAAGTAATAGATACCTGTGGAGAATTGGGCATAGGGTTCGTGCCATGGGGACCGGTATGTCGTGGATTTTTAGGCGATAAGTTTAACGAGCATAGCCGTTTTTCTAGTGACTCCCGCTTATCTCAAGTGCCCTATTTTACACCGGAAGCTATTGAAGCACACATGGAGGTGCTCAGGCTGGTACGCGAATGGGGCCGAAAAAAGGATGCCACTCCGGCCCAAATAGCATTGGCCTGGGTCATGGCACAAAAACCCTTTGTTGTTCCAATTCCCGGAACTACGAAACTGCATCATGTGAAACAGAACCAAGGTGCACTGAACATTACTTTTTCCGATACGGAATTAAAGGAATTCAGGAATGCTTTGGAGAAGATACAACTGGTAGGTGTCCGTGGCCCGGAAACTGCCTTGATAGACCAATAGAAGGACACGCCAAAAAAAACTGTAATATCGATTTTAAAAATATGGATTCGTCCCTCTCAACAAATCAAAAAACCTATACTCATATAGCCCAAAGTTTTTTGATGCAACTGAGGGAACAATTCCCCATATCAGAGGACACACAACGCATAAAGTTGCGTAAAGCTTCAGATTTTGCGGAAATATTAAATATTCATGTAAACTCTTTGAACAGAGTTGTAAAATTATATACGGGTAAAACGACTACCCAAAATATTAATGAACGTTTCATTAAGGAAGCAAGGGGATTGCTCAAAAGAACCGACTGGTCAATTACTAAGATAGCCGCGGTCTTAGGCTTTATGGAAGTAAATCATTTTAGTGCCTTTTTCAAAAAACATGTGGGACATACGCCAACAGATTACCGGAAATTAAAGATTAAGAAATGATAATATCTCGTTTACTATTCCTTATTTTCTTGGTATCCGGATGGTGCAGTGCCCAAGGGACCGTGAACGAAGCGGACAACATACTGATTGTATATTTATCAAGGACGAATAACACTAAGGTTGTGGCCGAAATGATCCATGAAAATGTGGGCGGTAATCTGGTGGCGCTGGAATTAAAAAATCCTTATCCACAAAACTACAAGTCGATTGTGGCACAAGTGGAAGAAGAAAATCGCACCGGGTTTCTTCCGCCCTTAAAAACACAGATAAATATAGACAAGTATGAAACCGTTTTTTTAGGCTTCCCCACATGGGGAATGCAACTGCCTCCGCCAATTAAAAGCTTTTTGACCCAGCACGACCTTAAGGATAAAACGGTCATTCCTTTTAACACCAATGCTGGGTACGGTATTGGAAGTAGCTTTAGAACGGTGGAAAGCCTTTGCTCCGATTGCAACATTTTAGAGGGGTTTTCGGTAACCGGGGGTATTGAGAGGGATGGAATTTACTTGGCCATAAAAGATAACCGTAAAGTAGAAGTAAAAGAATTACTAGCAGAATGGCTTATAAAACATAAACCATTGACTATCAGAAAATAAATATATATGGGATTTAACTAAAACAAGAATAAAACTGTTTGAATTTCGTAGGCAATACCCAAAATATAATCTTTATTTTTAAGTAAATTTTTTAAAAATGGCAATATTCAATTTAAATATCAACGAATCCGAGCACAATGTAGATGTTGATTCAAATACTCCAATGCTATGGGTACTAAGAGACCATATTAAATTGGTAGGTACTAAATATGGTTGCGGTATCGCTCAATGTGGTGCCTGTACGGTGCATTTAGGTGACAATGCGGTACGTTCTTGCCAATTACCTGTTTCGGCTGTTGGGGAGCAAAAAATCACGACCATTGAAGGACTGTCGGAACATGGTGATCATCCTGTACAAAATGCTTGGCTTGAAATCGATGTACCCCAATGCGGATATTGCCAGGCAGGGCAGATAATGTCGGCCTCGGCCTTGTTGAAAAGAAATCCCAATCCGTCGGACGAAGAAATTGAAAGCGCTATGAACGGGAATATCTGTAGGTGTGGTACATACACTCGTATCAAGAAAGCAATAAAAACAGCCGCTAGTTCGGAAAACGTTTAATCAAAAAAATTAGGAGATGACAAAGCTAAAGACGCATATGGGACGTAGGGCCTTTATCAAGAATACAAGTTTGGCAAGTGGCGGATTGGTACTTGGCTTTAGTATTTTAAACTCCTGCAAACCTGAGCAGGCAAAAGAGATGGCTGTCAGGGAAATGCCCAAAGAATGGTTCGAAATGAATTCGTATCTGAAAATAGGTGATAACGGGGTTGTAACCATTTATACGCCCAATCCGGAATTCGGTCAGAATATCAGGACATCTATGCCCATGTTGGTAGCAGAAGAGTTAGATGTAGATTGGAAAAATGTACTGGTTGAACAGGCGCCCTATCATGCAGACAAATATGGATTTCAATTTACTGGGGGCAGTAGGGGAATAAGTGCCCGATGGGAACCGCTTAGAATGGCCGGAGCAACCGCAAGGCAGATGTTGATAGCGGCGGCGGCAGAAACCTGGCAGGTACCCAAGGAAGAGGTTACCGCAGAAGCAGGAGTATTACAACATGCAGCCACCAAAAAATCGGCCGGTTACGGAGAAATGGCTTCAGTTGCAGCAACACTGACCGTACCCGAAGAAGTACAACTAAAAGAGGTAAAGGATTTTAAACTGGTCAGCCGTTCGCAAAAAAATGTAGATGCAAAAAGCATTGTAACCGGTAGGCCTTTATTTGGCATGGATATTCAAGAGGAAGGAATGTTGATCGCCATGATCGAACATCCACCAGCTTTTGGTTTGACCTTAAAATCAGTGGATGGTGAAGCGGCCAAAGCCATGCCTGGAATCAAGGATGTGGTTACGATCAAGAGTTTTAAGGACGGATATGAAAAAGGCGGTTTCGACACCAACGCTTTTCCTGAATTGGTAGCGATAGTGGGCAACTCTACTTGGGAGGTGATGCAAGCTAAAAAGAAATTAAAAGTTGAATGGCAACCCATTACCGCCTATTCGGAAACAATCGCTGGGTTTGGAGGTAAACAAACGATTAACATACCCGCAGGACTGGAATCTACCACGACCCATAAATCACAAATGGAAGCACTTGCTGCAAAACCGGGAAAAGTTGTACGAAAAGATGGAAATCCAGAAGTAGCCTTCAAAAATGCAACAACAATTTTGGAAAGAAGTTACTCGGCGCCTTTTCTTGCTCATAATAATATGGAGCCCTTGAATGCTTTTGCCCATGTAGCAGGCGATAAGGCGAAAATTGCAGCGCCAATACAGATTCCGCCTTTGATTATCCCTACCATTGCTAGTAGTCTGGGAATACCGAAAGAGAATATTGAGATGGACCTTCCAAGAATGGGCGGTGGTTTTGGACGCAAGGCCTATGCCCACTTTGTAGTGGAAGCGGCCCTGATTTCACAAAAAGTCAATGCACCTATCAAGTTAGTATATAGCCGTGAAGATGATATGACCAATGGTATTTATCGCCCAACCTATCACGCAACCTATCGCGCGGCATTTGATGAAAACAAAAATTTAACGGCATTACATGTTAAAGCAGGCGGGGTGCCGGAGAGTCCATTGTTCGCCAATCGTTTTCCGGCAGGGTCTATTGATAATTATATGGCAGAAGAGTGGACCATTGATTCCAACATTACCATAGGTGCCTTTAGAGCTCCACGATCTAATTTTATGGCCGGTGCCGAACAAGCGTTCTTGGATGAAGTTGCGGAAGCCATGGGCAAGGACGCCATTCAATTTCGCTTGGACCTGCTAAAACGCGCCAAGGAAAATCCTGTAGGCGAACGGAATGATTATGATGCTGATAGGTACGCTGGAGTCCTAGAATTGGTTCGTGAAAAATCGGCTTGGAAAGAAAATGATGCAACACAGCATCGAGGAGTGTCCGCCTATTTTTGCCATAACTCCTATGCAGCGCATGTGCTGGATCTAACAATGGAGAATGGAAAACCTGTGGTGGAAAAAGTTTGTTGTGCTATTGATTGTGGGGTAGTAGTAAATCCTGATGCAGCAACAAACATGGCAGAGGGAGCCATTACTGATGGTGTTGGTAACGCCTTTTTTGGGGAATTGACTTTTAAGGATGGGGTGCCACAGAAAAACAATTTCCACCAATATCAAATGATTCGCATGAACGACGCGCCAAAGGAAATCGACGTACATTTTGTACAGAATGAAATCGACCCGACAGGTATGGGAGAACCTCCCTTTCCACCGGTTTTTGGGGCGGTGGCCAATGCCCTATATAAAGCCACGGGCCAACGGCATTATAGTCAGCCATTTATTACGAAAAAGGAAGTAGTAGGATAATGTGATTATATCACACGTAGAAGAGGGTGACCCTTTAAAAATGGCGATTGTAAGACGTTCATTAATTTACGGATTCAAATTTCAAAAAATGTTCTTAAGAATCGAACTTTTTATGGGTCGTAAAAATCCTAGGGTAACAGTTAGAAACTTTATACCAACATTAAATATATATTAAAAAGTGAACAATATGGTGAGCCGCAAAATTAACCCCTTGGTAGGCCATTGTATGGGGAGTTTTGGGTAAAAGTTCAGGTCCTTTCCAGGCCGCAAAAGCCTTCAAAAAATTAAAGGCTTTTTTTGTGTCTAATATTAAATTTTAAACTGAAAATCATGGACCATAAGTCTATCTTGAGCGAATCCCAAGGAATGCCAGTCCAAACCGAAGCGAGTAAATAGAAAGCCTTGTCAATAAATGATTTATGAGACTTTTTTATATTGCTATGGATAAATCCATACCCGCCCCAATAGTAATTTATCCCTTCCAGATTTAAGGAAAACTAAATATTAAGATACTTTAGTGGTTCATTCTTTTTAAAAGTTCAGATGACAGGAGTACATTTGGGAATCATATGATGGGGTGATGTGGCCGAAGTGAAAAGCGGACCTGCTTTTCAAAGTATAGAAAATTCATCCTTGACCAGCGTCATTCGAAGGAATGGTTCAAAGCCAAGGATTTTGCAGAACGGCATCAAGTGCCCCACTGGACCGATAACGCCAATAATATTCTTGAAAATAAGGACATCACTGCGGTGTATATTGCTATTCCACCCTCCTCGCATTTAAAATATGCCCTTGCCGCGCTGGCAGCGTGTAAACATGTGTATTTGGAAAAACCAATGGCTTTTAGATACAAATGAAGCGCAACTAATTTGTGATGCCGTTGCCAAAAGTAAAGCCAAACTAACGTTCGCCCCATTATAGAAGAAAACTACAGGCATTTTTGAAAGTACAGGAACTTCTGGAAAATTTGGCCATTGGAAATATCACCCATGCGGATATCCAAATCCTACACCCCAGAAATTCTGACATTGTTGCTGCTACCTAAGAAAACTGGCGATTGAATCCCGAGATTTTTGGCGGTGGGTTTTTCTATGATATGGCCCCTCATCAAATCGATTTACTATTTACCTATTTTTGCCCGATAAAAAAGTTGGTGGATTCTCATATTCTTCACACAAAAATCCTTTGGTAGAGGATACGGTCAATGGCATCATCCATTTTGAAAATGGAATTCAATTTAGAGGCCTTTGGAATTTCTAGGCTTCGGAATTGAACAAAAAAGAAGTGTGTACCATTTACGGCACCCAAGGAAAAATTGAATTCTCCTTCTTTGGGGACAAGGTACGGCTGGAAAACAAAAGTAGTTTGGAGATGTTTTCATTTACCAAACCCAAACACGTGCAGTAACCCATGATTGCCGCTACCGTTGATTGCTTTTTGGGAAAGGGTGAAAATCCATGCTCCGCAGCCGATGGACTTTTGGTGATGGATACCCTTGAAAGACTAAGCGGTCGAAAAAATTAGTGCTTCTACCTTGCCAACAACTCTAACTTGGCAAAAAAATCACCGAACAATAAACGATTATCCAACTGCTGGTAGACCCTAATATTCCTTCCGGGAAAGGTTGGTTTCGTAAAGACCGGCATCATTTGATTACCAAGCGCTCCTTTATCCTTTACATGGGTCAGTAATTCTGCGTCCTTCATAATAGGTTGCCGGTACACATTTCTAGGCACCCGCCATAATTTTAGATTTGACGCATTGAACACCACTTGCGCTGCTTTGATATCCATCCCTAGATTGTATTCCAAAGCAGTATATCCGGGAGGTGGTAAAGCAAGGCCTTCATATTCCGGGCCCCCAATCCAAACCACGGTCAATTTTTCGGCAATTTTAGGCTCTAGAAGATAAGCACTCGCTATGTTGGTAAGGTTACCGCCACAAACCACGTACAAGGGTAAATCAGTATCGGTACGCATGGCCTCTTTAATAATAGCCTTTACGCCATCGGCGTCAACCGCGGTTTCTACATCTTCCAGGCTTTTGTTTTTATCGGTATAAACGGGAATCGAATTTTCAAGTTGTAGAAGTTGTAGAATTTTCATCGCCTGTTCCTTGGCGTATTCAGAGGTACCTGAACCAACAAAACCCTGTTCGTACATATGTGATGCCACAATGCCCCTAATTTCAACAGAAGGCGATAATATATGATGGGTAAGCTGAAACAAACCATCTGGATCACCACCCAAATCATTATCAATAATAACCCGTATACGTGGTTTCACAATGGATTTTAATTCTTCAAGCCCTTCGTGTGCGAAACAGGTCATGGCTGAAACCAAAACAAAAAGAACTTTAAGTATACTCTTGAATAACACATATTGAAATTTTAGATAAAGAAGGTATTGATTTCTTTATAATTTAAAATAGACTTAGTTCCTGATTTTAAAACTATACCTACCAGATACTAATTCTAAGTTAACCTCATCTGCTTCATTACCAAGCAAAGAAACGCCTTTTTCTTTTTTTAGTTTTTTGTCGTTAACCGCAATTTTTTTTACATCATCGGTATTTAATTTTAAAGTAGCCGTCGTATTTGCCGGAATGGTTACCGAGTACGACCAACCATCTTCGACCCATTCCCAATCACTCGCTATACGGCCATACATACTGTCATAATAGCCTTTAGCAAATTTCATTTCCTTAGTGGGATCTGGTGTGGGTTCCAATACAAAATGCTTGAATCCCGGATGCTCGGAATCACGTTGAATACCCAAGGAATAATTATACATCCACGCGGCAACTGCTCCAAAGGAATAGTGATTAAAGGAGTTCATACTATTGTTTCCTCCAAAACCATCTTCAACGGTATAGGAATTCAGGCGCTCCCAAATGGTGGTAGCGCCATTTTTCACGGAATACAACCATGACGGATAGGTGGTCTGTTGTAGTAATTTATAAGCCATTTCATCCTTTCCGTTTTCCGATAAGGCATGATTCAGGGAAGCCGTTCCTATAAAGCCCGTCATTAAGGAATAGGCAGGGCGTTCTACCCCAAGCTCATCCATATTTGTGCGCTTAATGGTAGTTACTAGATTGTTGACCACTTTTTCCTTGTTCTTTTCATCGAGGACATTAAAATTTAACGGAATGGCGTAAGATGCCTGGGTGTCCACAAAATCACCAGCTTTTTTATACATATCCTCAGGTAAAGGTGGTCCAAAACGGGTACTTTGATTTCCCAAATGTAGGGTCTTGCCGGTTGCTGAATCGATATAAGCACTATTTAAAAAAGCCTTGCGCTCTTGATATTGTTTTCTAAAATTTTCGGCATCTTCAGGTTTATTCAAGAGTTCAGCGGTATGAGTCAGAATCTCCAAATCCCGCAAATGGTAAACCGCCCACAGCATGGTATCCTCATTCTTAAAACCTTCCGGACTCAACCAGTCCCCTAACGGTCCTTCATTTAGAATTCCGGATTCCGAATCAATTTTTGAATTCAGAAACTCAACATATCGTTTCATAGCCTCATAATGTTCTTCTAGCACGATCAAATCATCATATTGTTGGTATAATTCCCAAGCAATTATTATCCCGGCACTTCCCCAAAGCGTACCTCCAAATCCACCACCAACCGGAGCTACATCGGTAAAACGACCATCTTTCCTTTGTATATCACGCATAGCCAAAAGGTGTCGGTCCAAAAAGGGTTCTATATCCGCCAAAAAGGTAGCTGCTTCCGAAAATACATTGATATCCCCGCTCCAGCCCATGCGCTCGTTACGAGCAGGTGTATCCGTAGGAATGGATAAAAAATTACCCCGTAAGGACCAGGTAATATTCTCCCAAAGTTTGTTGACCAATTCGTTGGATGTCTCGTAGGAAGATGCCAATTCTTTAATGGAACTGACCACTAATCCTTTTACATTTTCCAAAGGCAAAGGCTCATTGATTCCTGTTATTTCCAAAAAGCGATAACCGTGAAACGTAAACCGAGGCCTTATGGTTTCCTCTCCACCTTTTCTTATGTAAATATCTTGGGTCAGGGCCGCTCGAATATTCTCGAGCATGACCATTCCCGTATTTTTTTCATATTCCGATAAATCCGGATATTTTACTTCGGCATACCGTAAGGTTATGGTATCGCCGGCTTTACCTGGAGGCAACTTTATTTCCGGAAAACCGACCATATTCTGGTTCATATCATACACAAAAACTCCGGGTCGTACCACTTCAACGTTCACTGGGGTCAAATCCTTCACAATACTCGGATTTTCTCCTACCTGTCCGATTAATTGTAAATCCTTATAATTAAAATCTTCAGTTTGAAAAGTAGTTCCTTCCAATGGAACTACAACTGCATTTTTCCAATTGTTATCATCATAACTTGCGGACGACCAATTTAAAATGGCTGACTCTTTTTGGGCATCATATACCTCACCTTGAAAGAAACTACCATAGCGAATTGGGCCATCAGAAAATAATTTCCAGTCGCTATCATTGGTGGTAATAATTTGTTTAGAACCGTCTGTATAGGTAATCACGAGCTGAGCCAAAAAGGACTGTCGGTCCCCAAAATAATTCCAGTTTTCTCCGCTGTAGGTAATATTTCCACTCCACCAACCTTCACTCATTATAGCCCCCAAAGCGTTTTTATCGCCCGATGTAATTTCTTTGGTGACATCATAGGTTTGGTACATGTGGGTTTTATTATACTGCGTGAGTCCCGGATTAAAATAATCCTCACCTACCCGGTTGCCATTTAAATACATTTCATAAATACCTCTAGTGGTCACATATAATCTTGCCTTGGCTACTTTTTTATTGGATGTGCTAAATTCCGTTCTTAACAGGGGTTCGGCATTTTTGCTAGGATTGGCTAGTACTAAAGTTCCTTCTGCTCCTCCTTCTATATGTAAAACCCCGTCTTTTTGGACTAAATTCGAATTCAAATTAATCTGTTTTTCAAATACCCCATTATATTGCGACTCTTTTTCAAATCCATCCGAAAAAAGGGTATTGGAAGGAGCCCTGAAGTTTCTAATTTTAATATCGGAGAAATTGGCTTTCTGATTGGCACCTAAATAAAAACCAATATCAGCAACCATTGGAAAACTAATATAATTATTTCCAGAACCTACAGGATTAAGATTAATGCCTCTAGAGGCACGAGGGTTATCATCTGCGCTGGGATCTTTAGTTAACTCATTATTTTCTTCCTTTCCGTTGATATAAAGCCTAAAGATTCCAAAATTACATTCCGTGTAAAAAATATGTTTCTCGTTTTTGTTGCCCACATTTATTAAAGTCAAGGGTACTTCAAAGGTTTTAAAAGGATCGTCATCTTTGTCCTCTGGAGCATATCCCACCCTGTAAATATTAAATTTGGCCAAACCATCTTCAGAGCCATCGACCTCTGAAACATCTAATTCAAATCGAATGAAGCTTTCATCTTTTCCGGATTTCATCCCTTGAATATTCATATTCTTATTCATGAGCCGGCCGTCATTCGCTCCAAAAACAAATGAGGCCTGGGTACTTTTGGATTTTTCATCTATCTGAAGTCCATATTCCAACTTAAAAACGGATAAGTAATGGGAGTACAACACCATGTCATCTTCAATACCGCCAATCCATTCTGCACCATTCCATTGTTCTGAATTTGGATTGGAATCCATTAATCCGGTTTCAAACCAAGAAGAATTTTCCGAAACTTTATTATTTTCATCCCAAACCTTTAGCTTCCAATCGTACCTGGTCATTGGTTTTAATTTGCCCCCAGTATATGTGATTGCCAATGAAACATCACTAGTTACCTTTCTGCTGTCCCAAACTATTTCACCATTTTCTGAAATCACCTTGATTTGGTAAGCTGTTTGAAACTGGCCCACTTCATTCTTTATCGATTTCATCTGCCAGCTAAAACGAGGCGTTTTCACATCAATGCCTAACGGGTTTTTTAGATATTCAACTGTAAGCTCCTGAGTAGGTGTTTGGGCATGTGAAAAAATTAAACTACCCACTAAGCATATGACAAATGCAAATGTTCCTTTTAACATGTTAATATTAATTTTTAAGTACTTTTCAATTCTGAAAAATAAATAAGTTGATGTGGACCAATATATCTTAATATTAACAAATAACTGTTATGTACAGTTAGGTAGCCTACTTTAAAGTTAAAAAATTGCAAATTCTTTATTTTACTATATTCGAAAAATAATAACTCAGAAAATATGCTGCATCTTATTCAAATAATTGAAGATTCCAAAGTTCCTAAATATAAACAGATTATTAATTCGCTTTTTACAGCTATCGAAAATGGTGACATAAAAAAAAATGACAAACTACCCTCGGTTAATGAACTATTGATTGAGTTCGATATTTCGAGGGATACCATCGTGCGAGCCTATGACTATTTAAAAAAACGAGAATTAATAGAATCGGTCCCTGGAAAGGGATATTATATCAAAAAGGACGACCTGGTATTAAAAGCAAAAGTTTTTTTACTATTCAACAAATTAAGCGGCCATAAAAAGATTATTTACGATGCTTTTGCAAAGGAACTAGGTGATAATGCCACAATCGACTTTTTTATTTACGACAATAACTATAGGCAATTCAAGAACTTGATTGAAGCTAGTAAGGCCAGGAATTATACCCATTTTACAATAATTTGCCATTTCGAGGAAGGTGGTGAAGATCTAATAAATTTTATAAATAACCAGATACCTATCGAAAAATTGATAATCCTGGATAAAAAGGTAGAGCTTTTAGGGTCTACGGTAGGTTGTATTTATCAGGATTTTGAGAAGAATATTTATGAAGCCCTTGCAGAACTGAATCCTCAATTAAAAAAATACAAACAAATTAAACTACTGCTTCGCAAAAGAACCTATCACCCCATTGAGATTAAAAGCGGATTTATAAAATTCTGTGGTCAATACGCCTACGATTTTAAAATAGTAGAGGAAATAGAGAACGAGACGATAGAAAAAGATACGGCTTATATTAACCTAATGGAAAACGACTTGGTAATTTTAATTAAAAAAATTAAAGAGACCAACTTTGTTTTAGGAAAAGATGTAGGTATCATATCCTATAACGATACTCCACTGAAAGAGATTTTACTGGATGGAATCACCGTAATTTCCACTGATTTTGAACAACTGGGAAAAGAAGCCGCCAAATTGGTGATCAACAAACAAAAATACCAAAAGGAAAACCCTTTTTATGTGATTCTTAGAAAATCTCTTTAATCTTATTTTTTATAAATTTGATAAAATAGTAAGGGAATAATTTTTATTTTATCAAAAAACACACATCAGAACAGTACAGAACGGAATAGCACTCTCTTATTGATTAGTTAATATTGGATGAAACTTAAAAGCCATGTGGCTATTAAACTTAACTCAATAACTAACAAAATCAATTTTAAATGGGAACAAAAAGATTATTTAGACAGTGCATGTTTCTTTTTGCTGTTCTACTCATTACTCCTGTGCTTGCTCAGCAAACCATAAAGGGAACGGTGATAGATGGTGAAACAGGGCAGCCAATACCAGGCGTAACTGTACTCGTTAAGGGTACTACCAATGGTACAAGTGCGGATTTTGATGGGAATTACAATATTACTGCTTCTAATGATGCTGTATTGATTTTTTCTTCAATTGGTTATAACAAACAAGAAATTGCAGTTGGAAGTAGGTCAACAATAGATATTACCTTGAATGTGGATAATCAGCAATTGGATGAGGTTGTCGTAGTGGGTTATGGTACACAATCTACTAGAAAAGTAACTGGATCTGTACAGCAAATTGATACTGATGTATTGTCGGATTTACCTGTAGCTCAAGTTACCCAAAAACTACAAGGTAGATTGGTTGGTGTTCAAATCAACCAGACAACCGGAAAACCAGGGCAGGGCTTGCAGGTAAGAATTAGAGGACAGGCCTCCATCCTTGCAGGAAGTGATCCATTATATGTGGTTGATGGTTTCCCTATAATAGGGGATATTGGGACAATCAACCCCGATGAAATAGAGAGTATTACTGTTCTAAAGGATGCTGCCTCTACGTCACTTTACGGATCAAGGGCGGCCAATGGAGTCGTTTTGATTACCACAAAATCAGGTAAGACTGAACAAGGAGGATTTTCTTTCAGTTATTTTGGAGGTATACAAAATGTTCCACAAAAAGGACGACCGGATTTAATGAACGGGACAGAGTTTGCCCAATTTAAAAAGGAATCGTTTGAAGACTTAGGACAGCCAGTTCCAGAACCCTTTCAAAACCCTGAATCCTATGGTGAAGGTTATGATTGGTACGGTTCCTTTTTTAGGCCAGCACCTATTCAAAGCTATAATTTAAATTGGAACTCAAGAACTGAAAGATCGTCCGTTGCTATTGTTGCCGGTCTTTTTAATCAAGAGGGCGTAGCGGTTAACTCAGATTTTAAAAGATATTCGCTAAGAGCCAATTCTACATTTAAATTGAACGATGATTTGAATCTTGGATTCTCTGTGGCTCCTACGTATTCAATAAACAACTTGCCCAGTACTGATGGTGCGTTTTATGCCACAAATGCGAATGCGGCAATTCCTGGAGGGTTATTGACCAACGCAGCGCAGACCTGGCCTATTTTTCCGATAAAAAATGCAGACGGATCTTTAACGTCGTCATCTTTTATTCCTGGTATTAGCGCATTCCCGACACCAAACTGGTTAAAAGCAGCAAAAGAAATCACGAACGAGGAAAAAAGGACCAGGATTTTAGGAAATCTTTATTTAAATTATCAGCCCATAAAAGGTTTACAATTAAAAACAACAATCAATGCAGATATAGGTTCTTCCTCTAACTTTAATTTTAATCCATCGACCGTTTCAACAACATTTGCAACTTTACCACCTGTAATAGCAACCTCCATTAGACAGGATAGTAAATATATTAGTTGGTTAAATGAAAATACGGTAACGTATGCAAAATCTTTTGGAAACCATAATTTTGAAATTCTTGGTGGGCTTTCTTATCAAAAATTTGAAGGTGATAATACACAACTCTTCTTATCGAACTTTCCAGATGATAGAGTTCAAACAATACAGTCTGCACTTAATATAGATCGTACCCGTTCCTTCAATAATATAAACGAATGGAGCCTTACCTCATATTTTTCAAGATTGACGTATGATTATGATGGTAGATATCTAATGTCATTAGCCCTTAGACGTGATGGATCGTCAAGATTTGGATCTGAAAACCGTTGGGGTAATTTTCCATCGGTATCTGCGGGATGGGTTTTTTCCGATGAAAGTTTTATGCAAAATTTAAACTTCTTAAGTTTTGGTAAACTACGTTCTAGTTTTGGTGTAATTGGCAATAATAATATTGGGAATTATACACAATATGCCTTGGTGGATAATTCCTTGAATGCGGTTTTTGGAAATACTATCGCCAGTGGAGCTGGTTTAACTTCTCTAGGTAACTCTCAATTAGGTTGGGAACGCACAAAACAATTTGATATTGGTTTGGACATCCGTTTTTTTAATGACCGACTGGAATTTATCTATGATTATTATAAGAAAAATACAACCGACTTATTATTTAATGTGGCTATACCCCAAGAATCAGGTTTTTCTGATTTTAATGATAATGTAGGTGAAATTGAATTTTGGGGACATGAATTTGGTCTAATTAGTAGAAACATAGCCAAGGAAAATTTCACATGGACCTCCAACTTTAATATTGCATTTAATAGGAATAAAGTAGTTACATTGGCAGAGGGTGTTGATCGCATTTTCACCCCTGGGGGTGCTTACACCAGCATTACCCGACCTGGTGAGCCTTTGGGGCAATTTTGGGGTCTAATCTGGGATGGTGTCTATGATAACCAACAGGAATTTGATTCTTCGCCAAAAGCCGTGGAATCTGAGGTAGGTACTATTAAATTCGCCGATACCAATGGAGATGGAATAATCACTTTTGGAAATGAAAATGATGACCGAACTGTAATAGGAAATCCTTTTCCAGATTACATCTTTGGTTTCACTAATGATTTTAAGTTCAATAATTGGGATGCTAGTATTGTGATGTCTGGCTCTGTTGGCAATGATATAGCGGTTACAAGTGATCAAGGTAGTACAAATCTAGATGGTGTCTTTAATGTATTGAAGAATGTAAAAGATAGATGGAGATCTCCAGAGAATCCGGGATCTGGACGTTATGGTAAAACAACCAGTGCAACTTTTATGGAGCGTGACTGGTTCAGTTCCAGGTTTATTGAGGACGGAAGTTATCTCACCATTCGGAACATAACTTTAGGTTATAGTTTTGGTCTTAAAGAAAGTTCATTTCTCAAAAATGCAAGGCTTTATGGTTCCGTTCAAAATGCTTTTATATTTACGAAATACAGAGGTTCAAATCCGGAGGTAAGTACTACGACACAAGGACAACAGGCAAGTGCTTTGGCTTTGGGCTACGATTGGGGAACTTATCCAGTTCCAAGAACTATCACTTTAGGATTTAATCTTTCATTTTAAAAAATAACAACATGAAAAAATTATATATAAGTATAATGATACTAACCGCTGGCCTTTTTCTTTCTTGTAGCGAAGATTTCTTACAGATTCCGCCTGAGGATTCATTAAGCCAGGCGATATTTTTTGAAACTCAGAGTGATTTTGAACAGGCTGTCAATGCTGCATATGCGCCTCTAAGGATGTTACATGAAACTGGTTTAGCAGCTAATGATGGAGGTGCTTGGGCAATGGGAGAAATGACCTCAGACAATACCTATTATAAATATAATACCGATTACAGGGCAGTACAGGCTGGCGAGAGTATGGCTGATTTTTATATAAATGATGGTAACCTGATTCTTTTAACCAAGTATGAAAATAATTATTTGACTATTGCCAGGGTCAATCAAATTTTAGCCTCAATTGATAATATTGAATTTGATGATCCTACTGTCCGTGACAATATTGTTGGACAAGCTTATTTTTTGAGGGCACTATGTTATTTTGATTTGGTTCAATATTTCGGAATGGTACCGTTACACACTGTTCCAGTTTCAGGAAGGGAGGATGCGGCATTACCGTTATCTCCTGTTGAAGAGGTCTATAACCAGATTATTAGCGATTCTCGGGAAGCTATTGCCTTATTACCCCCAAAATCTTCACAAGAAGAAGGTAGAGCTACACTTGGGTCAGCACAAATGCTTTTGGCTAATATCTTTATTGTACGGGAAAATTGGTCCGATGCTGAGGATATACTTTCAAATTTAATTTCCTCTGACGAATATGCCCTTTTAGGAAATTATTCTGGAATATTTGATGTGAATAATAAGAACCATATGGAATCTATTTTTGAGATTCAATTTATGGAAGGTACACAAGGTTTTGCCAGTTCATTTATGTATGAATGGTTGCCTATGCCAATGGATGCGCAGGAAGTTGCATCAGTTACAGGAGTACCTAATTCTCAAGCGGCAAATACCGAAGGATTCAATATACCAACACCAGATATCATTAACAGCTTTGAAGAGGATGACCTTAGAAAATCAGTAGCAGTGGATAGTATTGAATTAGATGGTACTTTTTTCCCTTATATCAATAAGTTTTGGCAACCACATTCTAATCCAGGACTAACTGGGGTTAATTGGCCTGTTTATCGTTACGCGGAGGCTTTACTTTTTTATGCTGAAGCTTTGAACGAAGGTGGACAGACTGGTGATGCAGAACAATATCTTAACCTTGTAAGAACAAGGGCTGGTTTGACTCCATTAATTGGGTTGAACCAAGCAACAATGAGACAAGCGATATTGGATGAAAGACGGGTAGAGTTAGCCTTTGAAAATAAAAGATGGCTAGATTTAGTAAGAACCGGAACGGCACAGACTGTAATGTCAGAATTTGGGGAAAGGGTAAAGGCTAATCCACAGAACTATTATTTTCCAGAAGGATTTGCACCTCCAGCGGCTGCTTTTGGTAACATATATACCTTGTTCCCATTACCAGCAAGTGAAGGATTGTTAAATCCGAATTTTTAAAGAGAACTTATAAGTTGTTGTATAAGTTAGTTTAAATTGATTGCCCCAAGTAATAGCTTGGGGCTTTTAAAACAAGCCAATCAACTAATACAATTAAAAGATTATATTTCTTAATACTCATCTAATGTGGCAGCTTTGATCATTACTGGATTTAATATTGAAAACCAGTAAAAAGGATTTAAATATATATGGTAATGATTTATTAATAATGGAATACTAAAGAAAAACTGAATCCATGCATAACAATTTTTTAATTCCAATACGAAACCCAAGATTTTTAGACATTTTGAATGGTCTAATTTTAATTTTCATACTGAGTTCATTTACAATAGGGCAATCACAAGAACCAGCTAAATCCAAACGAACCAGCCCTTGGAACGCAGAATGGATAACGGGTCCGGGAATTCCAATCAATCGGTGGACTGCATCAAGGGATGAAAATCTTAAGAGATATGGTGTATTTAAGTTCAGAAAAGATTTAGAATTAAAGAATAAGCCTTCAAACTATGTGGTACATGTTTCCGGCGATAATCGATATAAATTGTATGTCAACGGGCAATTGGCGTCACAAGGACCAACACGTGGCGATCTTTATTTTTGGAATTATGAAACTGTAGATATTTCACCGTTTTTAAAGCAAGGCAACAACCTTATAGCAGCGGTGGTTTGGAACGATGGTCCAGTAAAACCAGAAGCGCAGATTACCCATTTAACAGGATTTATTTTACAGGGAGACACTAAAATTGAGGAAGATATCAATACAGATGATTCATGGAAAACCATTGAGGACAAGAGTTATTCTCCCTTAGCCGTTCGAGTAGGAGGCTATTATGTAGCTGGTCCAGGTGAGTTAGTGGATATGAATAAACATATTCAAGGTTGGGAAAATCCTGAATATAATGATGAAAGCTGGGTAACAGCTAGGGTAATCGGTACGGGAAACTTAAAAAAATATGCCGTGAATTCAACGGGTTGGATGTTAGTTCCCTCCCCAATTCCACAAATGGAAATGACAAAAGAGCGATTGGCCACAACACGAAAATCTAGTGGTGTGCGTGTTCCTAAATCATTCCCGGCAGAGAAAGCGGATTTCTCTATACCCGCTAATTCAGAAGCTACCTTATTATTGGATCAAGGACATTTGACCAACGCCTATCCAACACTAATTTTTAGTGGCGGAAAAAATACACAGATAAGCATGGGCTACGCAGAAAGTCTTTATATCCATACAGATGAAGATTTGAAAGGGTTTAGAGTACCAGAACTTCCTAAAGGAAATAGGGATGAAGTTGAGGGCAAAATTTTCATTGGCAAAAAAGATAGTGTCATTTCCAATGGCGCAACATACCAAGCCTATTCTCCTCTATGGTGGCGTACCTATAGATATGTACAATTAACGATAAAAACCCAAGACGAGCCATTGATCATTAATGACCTTTACGGCATGTTTACGGGATATCCGTTTACCCAAAATGCAAGTTTGGATGCAAGTACTACGGAAATAGACAGAATAATGGAAATAGGATGGCGTACCGCAAGAATGTGTGCATTTGAAACCTATATGGATTGCCCCTATTATGAGCAACTTCAGTATATCGGCGATGCAAGGATTCAAGCGCTTGTTTCCTACTTCAATGCTGGTGATGATCGCTTGGCAAAATACGGACTTACGCTAATGGATCATTCCCGTATTCCTGAAGGGATAACGATGAGTAGGTATCCTACCGATTTAGATCAGCAAATACCTACATTCTCTCTTTGGTGGGTGGCCATGCTGCATGATTACTATACGTATAGACCAGATGCCGATTTCATAAAAAATAAGCTACCCGGTGCAAGAGAGGTAATGTCTTTCTTTGCCTCCTATCAGCAAGATGATGGATCTTTGAAAAATGTTCCTTATTGGGTATTTACAGATTGGGCTAACGGAGATGGTTGGGATTTTGGAATGGCACCCAAAGGAGAGAATGGCGAATCGGCTATTTTGGACTTGCAATTGCTTTGGGTCTATCAACAAGCCGCGGAACTTGAAGGAGATTTGGGACTAAAGGATTTTCAAATACAATACAATAAACGTGCAGAACAATTGAAAGAGACGATAAAACGAAAATATTGGGACACTTCCAGGCAACTTTTTGCAGACACACCAGACAAAAAATACTTCTCGCAACATGTAAATTCTTTGGCCATATTATCCGGAGTTAGTACAGATGAGAAAGCAAAAACCTTGGCAAAAAAAATGCTGGAAGACAAAAATATGGTTCAGGCTTCGATTTATTATAAGTTTTACCTGCATCAAGCTTTAGCCAAGGCAGGATTAGGCAATGATTATTTAAATTGGCTAGACAAATGGAGAGAAAATATAGCCATGGGGTTAACGACATGGGCAGAAGATTCTGAAGTAAGTACTGCCCGTTCAGATTCCCATGCCTGGGGTTCTAGTCCTAACGTAGAATTCTTTAGAATTTTATTGGGTATTGACAGTGATGCGCCAGGTTTTACAAAAGTACGGATTGAGCCGCACCTGGGGAACATCAAAGAAATTGGTGGTGAAATGCCACACCCGGAGGGAAAAATATCTGTTCAATACAAGAATCTTAAAAATAAGTTGGAGACGGTGATAATTTTACCGGCGAACACGACTGGTACATTTATCTGGAAAGGGCAGCAGCATGAACTTAAATCTGGAACCAATAATCTTAGTTTATAAATTAATTATTAAACATTACAAATAACGGACAATGTTAAGAAGAACATTTCTTACTAAAGCCTCCTTGGCTTCAAGTGCTTTGGTGCTACCCAAATATTCGTTTTCAATGGCTCCCGTTTTTGAGGAATACGTGCAGACAGAAACTTCATACGGCAAAATACGTGGGTTGAAAACTAATGGCGTCAATATATTCAAAGGAATTCCCTATGCAGGAAAAGTTTCCGGTGAACGTAGATTCAAAAGACCAGGTGACCTAAAGCCTTGGACAGGAGTCAAGGATGCCTTGACCCTTGGTGCTCCTGCAATTCAACCTCCAAGACGGGGTGAACCTGAACCTTCGGAAGATTGTCTATTCCTAAATGTTTGGACCCCTGCAAACGATGATAAGAAAAGGGCTGTAATGTTTTACAGCCATGGAGGTGGTTTTGTGGGCGGATCTGGTGGTGCAGCCCATCAAGATGGTGCTAATCTGGCAAGAAATTTTGATGTGGTTGTAGTGCAGACCAATCATCGATTGGGGCTATTAGGATTTCTTTACCTAGATGACGTTGCAGGAGCAGAATATGCCGGTTCAGGAAATATGGGAATTTTGGATATTACAGAGGGGTTAAAATGGGTGCATGAAAATATAGCAGAGTTTGGGGGTGACCCTGATAATATTATGATATTCGGAGAATCTGGTGGAGGCGCAAAGACTTCTTGCCTTTATGCAATGCCAGAAGCCGCTCCTTATTTTAGTAAGGCATCCATAGAGAGTGGTCCAGGGGTACGCATGCTTACGCAGGAAACTGCTCAAGAGACAACACTGCAATTGCTTCATGAATTGGACATACCTGTTTCAAATTGGAAAAAATTATTGGATTTACCTGCAGATGAATTACTTAGAATACAGGGCAAACTTCCTTTTGTAGCACCATTTCAAGAGAAAAACAACACTAAAAATCTGATGGAAAAGACTGCAGGCGGATTTGGACCAGTGGTAGATGGAAAAGTACTTCCCCATCATCCATTTGACCCTAAAGCTCCAGAAATGTCAAAGAACAAACCATTATTGGTTGGATGGAATGAGGATGAATATACCTTTTTTGCTTGGGAACGAAAGGATACGGATTTCGCCAAGCTCAATTTTGATACCTTAATAAATAGATTGGAACCTCAATTTGGGGCGGACTCTTCTCGCATTATTGAAGCCTATCGAAAATCCCGACCTAATGCAAGCGCCCCTGATATTTTTATAGCTATTTCATCCATAAATATGATGGGATTAGGTTCTATTGAAATTGCTGAGAAAAAAGTGAAACAAGGTGGAGCGCCCGTATATCTGTATAATTTCGGTTATAAATCGGAGAAGAAAATTCCAGGTACGGATTATGCTATGGGAACACCACATGCAATGGATATTAGTTTCAAGTTCAATAATGAAGTTCCCCCAAAGGAGGGTGAAGGTGATCCAGGTAGTTTTTTCGGAGGAAACCGGCCAGAGCGCTTTCAGGCTTCCCATAATTTTGCCGCTTTATGGACTAATTTTGCCAAGACCAGTCGTCCTTTTGCAAAGGATGTTCCTACTTGGCCATCTTATGACCTAGAAACACGTCGAACCATGATTATTGATACTGATTGTAAGTTGGTAAATGATAGATTTTCTTCAGAGATCGAACTATGGAAATCAATTGGTAAAATTTAAGTCGATTTTGAAAAATTATAATCATACATAACACCTTGATATAAAGGAAGTATAGAATCTAAAAAGGATAACTTATTTTTTCTAACAGTACAGTACGGAATAGTGTCTTTTAGTAAATTGATTAATCTTGTTAATCGAGCATAAATGCTCAAAATACCCAACTTAAATATGAAAGGTTGTACTAAATTATTTTTAATCATTCCCATTTTTATCTTGATTATTGGTTGTCAGGATGATTCAGTTGATGATGAGTTTACGGGTACTGACCTTATTCAAAATTTTCAAGTACCCCCCAATGAAGCTAAGCCTAGGGTCTGGTGGCATTGGATGAATGGGAACGTTACCAAAAACGGAATTCGTAAAGATTTGGAATGGATGCATAGAACAGGTATAGGTGGTTTTCAGAATTTTGATGCCAACCTCTTTACACCAGTCGTAGTAGAAAAAAAATTGGTCTTTATGGAGCCCGACTGGAAAGATGCTTTTAAGTTTACTACAGAGCTTGCGGATAGCCTAAACCTTGAAATGGCCATTGCCGGTTCCCCTGGTTGGAGCGTAACTGGGGGTCCTTGGGTAGAACCCAAGGATGGTATGAAAAAATATGTGTGGTCCGAAATCGTTGTTGAGGGTGGGCAACTATTTGAAGGAAAATTACCTGAACCTCCCAAACAGACGGGCGCATTTCTAAACGTGGGGGCCGAAGAAGGTATGAGCATGCAGGAGCACGAGCGCGAATTACCTGAATATTATAATGATGCTGCCATAGTAGCTTTTAAAATAGAACAAACTCCTATTAGTCTACCTAATTTACAACCCAAAATTACATCTTCGGCAGGGAAATTTGACCTTATTTCGCTTACCGATAGCGACCTTCATCAAAGTATATTTCTACCACCTTCCCAGGTTGGAAAGGACATGTGGATTCAATATGAGTTCAGCACCCCTCAAGCCTTCTCATCTTATTCCGTAACAGGGGCTTATCATAATGCTTTAGAACAATTTAACGGAAGTCCAAATAATAGAACCTTATTGGTAAGTGATAATGGAGAGAACTTTAGAAAAATAGCAGATATTCCAGGTACTTTGGTCCCCCAGACTTCGGGAACTTTTCCAAAGACCACTGCTAAATATTGGCGCTTTGCCATAGAGACACTTCCACCAGCAACATCAGGTATTGCCGCTATGTTTGGAGCACCAACCCCAACAGAACCTGATGGTATTCAGGTAGCAGAGTTTAATCTTTTTGATACGCCTCGCATATCCCTTTTTGAGCAAAAGGCCGGTTTTGCAGCATGGCGGGAAAAACCATTTATATCATCCGATAATCCTATTGTCGGAGTCTCAATGGAAAATGTTATTGATCTAACCGATAAAATGAATTCTAATGGTATCTTAAATTGGGAAGTACCCGAAGGAAATTGGAAGGTTATCCGTTTGGGGTACAGTCTTACCGGTCGTGAAAATCATCCAGCTTCTCCCGAAGCTACAGGTCTTGAAGTTGATAAATTGGATGCCGATGCGGTACGCAAGTATATCAACACTTATTTGGATATGTACAAGGATGCCACCGGTGGCCTTATGGGTGACAAAGGTTTGGGGTATATGATACTTGATAGCTATGAGGCCGGACATATGAATTGGACTCATAATATGCTATTGGAATTTCAAAAACGTAGGGGGTATGATATGACCCCATGGATTCCTGTTTTGGCAGGTTTTATTATAGGGGATAGTAATAAATCAGAAAAATTTCTTTGGGATTTTAGGAAAACTATAGGGGAAATGATTGTGGATAACCACTATGATGTCATTGGTGAGGAATTGCACAAACGGGGAATGAAACGCTATACTGAATCCCATGAAGGAGGTCGTATCTATCTGGCAGATGGCATGGATGTTAAACGAAATGCGGATATTCCCATGAGCGCCATGTGGACGCCGGGCAGCCTTTCAGGTGGGAGCGACGAAGAGGTGCGAAGCGAGGCGGATATCCGCGAAGCGTCATCCGTAGCTAATATTTATGGAAAACCTTATGTGGCCGCCGAATCTATGACCGCTATACAAAATGCTTTTTCATGGCATCCCGAAAAACTAAAACGTACTGCGGATTTAGAATTGGCATCGGGCCTTAACCGATTTGTTATTCATACCTCGGTACATCAACCCTTGGACGATAAAATGCCAGGCTTTTCTTTAGGACCGTTTGGCCAGTATTTTAGTCGTCAGGAAACATGGTCCGGTGCAGGAGCCAAGGCCTGGATAGATTATTTGTCACGCAGCTCTTATTTACTACAACAAGGGCAAAATGTTGCCGACATCCTTTACCTCTATGGAGAAAATGACAATGTTACGCTAATCAGTACAGAAAATTTACCTAATATACCAGAGGGACATGAATTCGATTTTACTAGTGCGACAATCTTAAAAGAAGCCATTTTTGCGGAAGATGGTAAATTAAAAGCCAAAAGTGGTGTGACCTATAAAATGTTACAACTTGATAAAGGTACCCAGAGAATGACACTATCCACTTTACAAAAGCTTAAAGAATTAGCAGATGCCGGTGTAAAAATAAAAGGAGCTAAACCTTATGAAACACCAAGTTTAACTGATGATAAAAAGGTGTTTAAAAACTTGGCAGAGGAAGTATGGGCCAAACCAAATGTGGGTGAACAAGTAGTGCTTGAAGTAGCAAAGGATATGGAAATCACCGAAACAAATCATAAAATCCTTTACCGTCATAGGGCTTCTGGAAATGACCATATTTATTGGTTGAATAACAGAAGTATAGACCCAACAGATGCAAAAATAGCCTTTCGGGTAACAGGTAAGCAACCGAAAAAATGGAATCCTCAGACGGGTGAAATTTCTGAAGTATCCTATTCTATAAAGGATGGAAAGACTTGGGTAGACCTTAATTTTGTGTCTTGGGATGCTTATTTTGTGCTTTTTATAGATGATGCCATATCTGATTCCTTGACAATACAAGAACAACAAGTGGAACCTTTACAAACCCTAACGGATCCATGGAACATAGAATTTCAAGAAAACCGTGGCGCTCCAGTATCTACTATTTTTGAAAATTTACAAAGTTTGACCGAAAATGAGGAAAAAGGAATTAAGTTTTTTTCTGGTACGGCCTCTTATACTAACACATTTACAATGGCAGATTTTAAAGAAGGTACTACCTATCAATTGGATTTGGGTGACGTTAAAAATATAGCCGAAGTATTTGTAAATGGACAAAATATGGGTACCGTATGGAAAGCTCCTTTTGTATTGAATATTACTGAAGCCTTAAAATTAGGCGAAAACAGTTTAAAAATCAACGTGACCAATTTATGGGTAAACCGACTTATCGGGGATGCCCAAAAGGAGTCAGAAGACCGGATTACCTTCACTACGATGCCTTTTTACCAAGGTAATGAAGACTTGTTAGCTTCTGGTTTATTAGGCCCGGTGAATATTAATGTCCTAAACTAAAATAGAAATTAATAGAATAGTAATAATACAACGATAAAATGGGTACAAAAACAAAAGTATTTAAGCACGTAAACTATCTATGGGATGAACAGAAGGCTGCCGAATTGGGAGATGATCAAGTAGCCCTTTTTTTATACCGTTCCAACATTCTTGGAGCAGACTTAAGAATTACCAATTATGGTGGTGGCAACACGAGCTGCAAGACCATCGAAAAAGACCCGTTGACCAATGAAGAAGTGGAAGTAATGTGGATCAAAGGTTCCGGTGGTGACATAGGTACCTTGACCAAGGCCGGGATTGCGGGTCTTTACACAGAACGTTTACGAAATCTTAAGAATGTATATGGCGGATTGGAAGACGAAGACCGTATGGTGGGTCTTTTCAACCATTGCATCTATGATTTGGACAGTAAGGCGCCATCCATCGATACACCATTACACGGTTTGCTGCCTTTTAAGCATATTGATCATTTACATCCTGATGCTTTAATTGCCGTTGCAGCGGCAAAGGACAGTGAAAAGGTCACCAAAGAAATTTGGGGAGATACCATGGGCTGGGTGCCTTGGCAACGACCTGGTTTTGACCTTGGGCTTCAGCTGGAAAAATGTTTAAATGATAATCCGGGTATTCGTGGTATCGTATTGGGTAGTCATGGTCTATTTACCTGGGGCGATACCTCATACGAATCCTATATTAACAGTTTGGAGGTCATTGAAATGGCTTCGGAATATATCGAGAAAAAAATAAAGGAAAAAGGCAGTGTATTTGGGGGACAAAAGGTAAACAGTCTACCAAAAGAAGAAAGGTTAGAAAAAGCTGCGCAGTTAATGCCAATGCTAAGAGGACTATGCTCTTCTGAAGCAAGAATGATAGGCCATTTTAATGATAGTGATGTAGTACTAGAATATATAAATAGCAATGATTTAGAGCGTTTGGCCCCTATGGGCACATCATGTCCTGATCATTTCTTACGTACTAAAATACAGCCTTTAGTGTTACAATTAGATGCCAATGAAGATTTGACAGATGTATCTAAGGTAAAAGAAAAGTTAGAACCGGCATTTGCCCAGTATCGTAAAGAATATGTTGATTATTATAATACGTGCAAAAAAGCGAATAGTCCTGCTGTTCGTGATGCTAATCCGGTGATTATAATTTACCCGGGTGTGGGTATGTTCAGCTTTGCAAAAAATAAGCAGACATCTCGTGTTGCCAATGAATTTTACGTTAATGCGATCAATGTAATGCGTGGTGCAGAAGCAATGACATCTTATACTTCACTACCAAGACAAGAAGCTTTTGACATTGAGTATTGGTTATTAGAAGAAGCAAAATTATCGAGAATGCCTAAGGAAAAACCTTTATCAAGAAAAGTAGCTTTGGTTACTGGAGCTGGTGGAGGAATTGGTAAAGCCATTGCTGATAAACTAGCTTCAGAAGGTGCTAATGTTGTGCTAACCGATATAGCAGAAAACCGATTAAAAGAAGCCCTTGCAACATACCCCGGTGATACAGCAAGTTATGCCATTTGTGATGTAACCAATAATGAATCTATAACCAAAGCTTACCAAAAAGCGTGTTTAGATTTTGGAGGTGTTGATATCGTTGTACATAGTGCAGGGCTAGCAATTTCAAAACCATTAGAAGATACAACAGATAAAGATTGGGACATTTTACAAAATGTATTGGTAAAAGGTCAATTTGAGCTAGCCAAACAAGCCGTGAAAATTATGCGTCAGCAAGATTTAGGAGGTGATATTATAAATATTGCAAGTAAAAACGGCTTGGTTTCCGGGCCCAATAATGTAGCTTACGGAACCGCAAAAGCGGCGCAACAACATATGACCCGTTTATTAGCAGCTGAATTAGGAGGCGATCATATTCGTGTAAATACCGTTAACCCAGATGGTGTAATTGTAGGTAGTAAAATTTGGGAAGGCGATTGGGCAGAAGGTCGTGCAAAAGCTTATGGTATTACCGTAGAAGAGCTTCCAGCCCATTACGCAAAAAGGAATTTATTAAACGAAATTATTTATCCTGCGGATATTGCAAATGGTGTTTTTGCATTGGTTGGAGTTTTAGATAAATCAACAGGAAATATCATAAATGTAGATGGAGGTATGGCGAACGCCTTCGTACGGTAATTAGTAAAGTGAGTGAAAACCTGTTGTATCACAAGGTAACAGGTCTATTTTTAAAGAATATCCTATGCAATTATATAAAGATCAAATAGCAACAGAAAATAAAAGGCAAGAGAACGACCATCGAGGCAGGTTTAATTTTCTTTCAGACCAATTGGATCAACAGGATAAGGATGTAAATACCATCCTTAGAAAACTAGCTGATTTTCAAGTAGCGATTCCAAGTTGGGCACTTGGAGCAGGAGGCACCCGTTTTGGTCGTTTTTCCTATTTTGGAGAACCCGCATCATTGGAGCAAAAGATTGAAGATGTGGGGATTCTACATGCACTTACAAAAACCGCAGGAGCTGTTTCTTTACACATTCCATGGGATATTCCAACCGATTATAATGCGATAAAAGATTTGGCAAAAACTAATGATTTGGTTTTTGATGCAGTTAACTCAAATACATTTCAAGACCAAAAAGATGCTAGAGAGAGTTACCGATTTGGGTCGCTATCAAACAACAACCCTTCTGTAAGAGAACAAGCAATACAGCACAATATTGAAGTTATAAAAATTGGAGAAAAATTAGGTTCTAAAAGTTTAACTGTATGGTTGGCAGATGGTTCTAATTTTGCCGGGCAGCGCAACTTTCAATCTGCATTAACTAATACTGAAAATAGTCTTAAAAGTATCTATACTACCTTACCAGAGGATTGGAAAATGTTTATTGAATATAAACCCTATGAACCTAACTTTTACAGTACGGTAATACAAGATTGGGGTACCTCTTTTATGTTAGCTAATGCATGCGGGGAAAAAGCCTACACCTTGGTAGATTTAGGTCATCACTTGCCAAATACTAATATAGAGCAAATTGTATCAACCCTAATGCTTAAAGGTAAGTTAGGTGGTTTCCATTTTAATGATAGCAAATATGGTGATGATGACAGTACCGTTGGTAGTGTAAAACCGTATGCGCTTTTCTTGATTTTTAATGAATTGGTCTTTGGAATGGAGAACAATCCTCAAAACCCTGATTTGGCCTGGATGATAGATGCCAGCCACAACATCAAGGATCCTTTGGAAGATTTATTGCAGTCCCTGGAAGCCATACAAGAAGCATACGCTAAAGCTTTATTGGTAGATCAAGAAGAATTACAAATAGCACAATCACGGAACGATGTTACGCTTTGTCAGGAAATTTTACAGAACGCCTATAGAACGGATGTCAGACCTTTATTGGCACAAGCCCGTTTGTTAAATGGCGGCGCCATAGACCCTTTAAAAACGTACCGCAACCTAAGTGTACGTTCCGGCTTGATCAAAGAGAGAGGTATGAATTCCGTAGCCACCGGACTGTAATAGCGTCCCAATGAAAAAAGTAACCGCCATATTCGATATAGGAAAAACCAATAAAAAATTCTTCCTTTTTGATAGGGATTATAAAGAAGTGTATAGAGAATACACCACTTTTGATACCATCGTAGATGAAGATGGCTACCCTACCGAAGATATAATATCACTTCAAAATTGGTTAAAAAATGTTTTCGATAGAATTCTAAAATCAGAAAAATATAATATCACTGCGATTAATTTTTCTACCTATGGGGCAAGTTTGGTACATCTTGATGAAGACGGTGAAGTTGTAACACCACTTTACAATTATACCAAACCCTTAGATTCAAAAATAACAGAGTCTTTTTACGAAAAGTATGGTCCTGAAGAAAAAATTGCGGTAACTACAGGTTCTTCTAATGATGGCATGCTCAATTCAGGAATGCAGCTCTACTGGCTCAAACATACAAAACCGGAAATTTTCAAAAAAATAAAGTATTCCCTGCACCTTCCCCAATACATCAGTTATATCTTTACCGGTATACCGATCAGCGAATATACCAGCATCGGTTGTCATACGGCCCTATGGGATTTTGCTAAAAATGATTACCATGACTGGGTCTATGCGGAAAGTATTCACAAAATTCTGCCCCCCATAGTTTCTACAGAAACCAGCATCAATATGAACTATAATGGGAATCGCATTAAGATAGGGGTAGGCATCCACGACAGTTCGGCTGCATTATTACCTTATGTTAGAAGTATCAAGAAGAAATTTATCCTAGTCTCTACTGGTACTTGGAGTATTGCTTTGAATCCATTCTCAGAAAAATTGTTGACCAACGAGGATGTCACCAATGACTGTATCAATTACATGCGTATCAATGGGAAACCGGTAAAATCGGCCCGGTTATTTTTGGGGAATGAATATTCAGAACAGGTAAAACAATTGACCGAATATTTTAAGTTGAATCCCGAGTTTCACAAGTCCATTAAATTTGACTACCATACCTATTTTGAAATTATCAAAGATTTTGAACCTATTTTTCGGTGGGTAGGTTTAAGAACCAAAACGATGCCAGAAGTAACCAAAATAATCTATGACTCTTTTGAGGAAGCCTACCATCATTTAATGATAGAACTGGTACTGCTTCAAGTCGAAAGTATTAAAATAGCTGCAGGTAATGAAGATATAGAAAAACTATATATTGACGGTGGTTTTAGCGATAATGATGTGTATATAAAATTGGTTTCGCATTACCTTCCAAATATGGAACTACGCACAACAGATTCTTCCTTAGGTTCGGCATTGGGAGCGGTCATTGCGATATCTGACAGGAAGTTGAATTCCAAATTCCTGAAGAAAAATTACAGTTTAAGAAAACACATTCCATTTATTTTAAAATAAACAATAATTATGTCGATGAGTTTTGATTCAAATTATCCTTCGGTAGATGATTTAAGGACGAAGGCAAAATCACGGATTCCCAGGTTCGCATTCGAATATTTGGATGGTGGTTGCAATGAGGATGTAAGTTTAGGACGAAATACCTCCGAAATACGGAAGGTACAATTGCAGCCCAGATATTTAAGGAATTATGGTACCAGTTCTATAAAGACCAAGATTATGGGAATGGAGTTCGATGCTCCTTTTGGTATCGCCCCTGTGGGACTTCAAGGACTCATGTGGCCCAATACCCCAGCAATTTTGGCAAGGGCTGCATACAGCCATAACATTCCGTTCATTCTGAGTACGGTGACGACAATGGACATTGAAAAAGCTAGTGAACTGACCGAAGGTAACGCTTGGTTTCAATTGTACAGTCCAGTCGACGACACAATTCGCGATAGTATCATCGATCGCGCCGAAGCAGCGGGTTGCCCGGTTTTAGTATTACTTTGTGATGTGCCAACTTTTGGATATAGACCACGTGATTTTAGGAATGGATTGGCATTACCTCCAAAAATGACGGTGGCCAATATCCTCCAAATTTTAGGTAAACCTACATGGGCCTATAACACTCTAAAATATGGCCAGCCTACATTTGAAACTTTGAAACCTTATACTCCGGAAGGATTGAACCTAAAACAATTAGGGGCCTTTATGGATAAAACCTTTTCTGGTAGATTAAATGAAGAAAAAATAAAACCGATCCGTGATAGATGGAAAGGAAAATTAGTACTTAAAGGTGTCGCCTCTGAACAAGATACACAAGATGCTATTCGAATGGGATTTGATGGTATAATTGTTTCAAATCATGGCGGTAGACAGCTAGATGCTGCACAATCTACCATTAATTCATTACAAGAAATAGCTGCAAAATATAGCGACCAAATAGAAATTATGATGGATAGTGGACTTCGTTCAGGTCCGGACATTGCTCGCGCTATGGCCAGCGGCGCCAAATTTACTTTTATGGGACGCTCTTTCGTTTATGGAACAGGAGCTTTAGGGAATAAAGGAGGAGACCATACCATTGGCATGCTAAAAACACAGTTTAAACAGGTAATGGACCAACTTTGCTGTGAACGCGTGGAAGATTTACCTAAATACTTGATAGAATAATAACCAACTCTAAAAAAACCTAATGAGCCAATTCAATATAGAAGAAGAAATAGAGGAAATCGCCGGGGGCGAATTTGAAAGACAACCGGTTCCGCAATCCAAACTTAAAAGTTGGAAAAGCTTTCTCGGAATGTATGCAGGTGAACATGCTGCGGGTACTGAATTTGTAATAGGACCACTGTTTTTGACTACGGGTGTTAGTGCTTTTGATCTGATTATCGGACTCCTACTAGGAAACCTAATGGCAGTTTTTAGTTGGCGTTTTTTGACATCGGAAATTGCTGTAAAAAGAAGGCTTACGCTTTACTATCAACTAGAAAAAATCTGTGGTAAAAAATTAGTCATTGGATATAATTTAGCCAATGGAATCCTATTTTGCTTCTTGGCCGGAGCGATGATTACCGTTTCAGCAACAGCAGTGGGAATACCTTTCGATATGGAAATGCCCAAACTAACGGATACCATGCCCAATGGGGCTACATGGGTCATTATCGTCCTGATTATCGGTGCGGTGATTTCTTTAATTGCCTCCAAGGGCTATGATACGGTATCTAAAGCGGCGAACTGGATGTCTCCCGTCATTGTTTTGGCCTTCGTGGTCTGTGGTGTTGTTGCCTTACAACAATTAGGAGTTGGTAGTTTTAAAGACTTTTGGAATATTTGGGGTGATGGTGGGGAACCTTTTCCCGGACAAATAAAATACACCTTTTGGCATGTGTTCTTTTGGTCATGGTTCGCCAATGCCGCGATGCATATAGGTATGTCTGATCTTTCAGTTTTTCGATTTGCCAAAAAAGCAAGCTCTGGATGGACTACCGCTGCTGGCATGTACGTGGGCCACTATATGGCCTGGATCGCTGCCGCTTTGTTATACGCTGTTTACGTGCAATCTCCAGAAGCACAGGCGTTATTGGCACAGGGCGAGGCACCAAATGTGGCACCGGGACCTTTGGCCTATAATGCTATCGGGGTCTTCGGCATCATTGCCGTTGTCTTGGCCGGATGGACGACAGCCAACCCTACGATTTATAGAGCCGGACTTGCTTTTCAGGCTATTATGCCAAAAACATCTACGTTTTGGGTTACCATTTTAGCAGGTTCCATTGCTACCATTGCAGGGTTATTTCCTGCTTTTGCCATGAAGTTATTAGATTTTGTTGCCCTGTACGGATTCATTCTGGCTCCCGTTGGTGCTGTAATCGTTTTTGAACATTTTTTCCATAAACAAGCTGGCATTGTTCAGAATTATGCGGAACTGGCGAATATAAAATTTAATAAGGCAGTGTTATTGGCCTGGGGAATCAGCTTTGGACTATTTTATTTTATATCCGTTCAATTTGATGTTTTTCTGTCATTTGTCACCTTGCCAGCTTGGTTGCTGTGCGGGGTACTGTTCTTAGTATTTAGTAAGTATTTTCAGAATAGAATACAATAAAAATGAAATTTTTTAGCAGTTAAAAAATTAATTAATATGAATTAAATTATAAAAATCATGAAAAAAACAATTATTATTTTATCGTTTATAGTTTGTAATATCGTTTCAGGGCAGAGTACTTGGAAGGCTGATAATTCTCACTCGAAAGTAGGATTATCAATCACCCATTTAATGATTTCTGAGGTAGAGGGACATTTTGGAGAATTTGATATTTCCGCAACAGCAGATGATAAATTTACTGACCCAAAGTTTACTGTTGTTATTAAAACGGCTAGTATTGATACGGATAATGATAATAGGGATAAACATTTACGAAGTGCTGATTTTTTTGATACAAACAAATATCAAACAATAATTTTCGCCACCACAGGGTTTGAAAAAACTGGAGAGAATATTTTTAATCTTAAAGGGGATTTAACGATGCATGGTATTACTAAACCAGTTTTGCTTAATGGAAAATTAAATGGTATCATTACTGATCAACGAAGTCAAAAATTAAAGGCTGGGATAAAATTAACCGGAAAGATAAATCGACTGGATTATGGAATTGGTGGAGATACGCCGACACTCGGTAATGAGGTTAATATAAACATAAATTTAGAAATGGCTCAGCAATAGTTGTTAGTTATTAAAACTAATTTGTATGTCAAATTGTTAGCTATTTTCAAAATAGTAAATTGGAATATCTTAAACGGCTAACTAATTGTGGTTCGAGGAAAAATGTGAAATGCATTTTATGCTTAACACTTTGTAGCGCTATATTATTTTTTCTAAATATAACTTATATATTTATGATTAAAACGATGGAAAAAACAATTTGTTAATAAGTTGTTGCAGATGTTAAATTATTTAATCATCAGGTGTAGTAAATAATAAATTCAAAAAATATCTTTGTAAAGACATGCACTTCTTGTAAAATGTACAATAGAAGTTAGGACTGTATAGTTTTAATCAATTTCACACTTAATAATTATTAAAATAGATTCAATTTTTGGGTATTAATAGTTGTCAGTCTAAATTTAGAATGTTTTACTACCTATTTATATCGAACAAATCATATCTTTATCCTATCAGAAAGTAAGTCATCTTACTTTAAGTTCATTTAAAACACCGTCAACAAATCGGTCAACAGTTAAGTTTTTGAATCTTTAACTAATTGATATTCAACTAATTATGTGGTATGGTTTGAATCCTGCCACCCCGACAAAAAAGGTGTCAATAGACATCAA
>TARA_R110001606_G_scaffold355312_1_pt1 | contig 34725 bp, 33 predicted proteins | sample TARA_R110001606 | Tara Oceans TARA_R110001606 (sample SAMEA4398315) | marine metagenome | biome: Polar Biome; feature: [SRF] surface water layer (ENVO:00010504); material: water (ENVO:00002006), including particulate matter (ENVO:01000060) such as... | depth 5 m
AACAATTTTAACTGGCTCCCCCATGTCTAAAACAAACACATCGCCACCACAGCCCATGGCACCGGCTTGTATCACCAGTTGCGCAGCTTCCGTTATGGTCATGAAGTAACGAATAATGTCTGGATGAGTGACGGTAATAGGTTGATTGTCAGCAATTTGCTTTTTAAATACGGGAATCACCGAGCCAGACGAGCCCAACACATTACCAAAGCGCACCATACTAAACCGAGTAGATTTTTCTTGTTTGACGGCTTTTTTAGCTTCTTGCTGCGCCAATGCTTGTAAACCCAGTTCCGCCATGCGCTTGGTGGCACCCATTACATTAGTCGGGCGCACGGCTTTATCAGTTGAGATTAATACAAACGATGCCACGCCACATTCAATCGCGGCTTTCGCACAGCAAAAGGTTCCAAACACATTATTACGGACACCTTCCACCACATTGTATTCCACCAAAGGCACATGCTTGTAGGCCGCTGCATGGTATACTGTATCGACAGAAAACGCCTTCATGGTCGATGCCAAGCGATTAATATGCTGCACCGAACCAATGAGTGGCACTAGAGTCACAGAAAAAGAGGCAACAGCAAGCCAAGCAGTCAGTTCTTTGTCAATTTGATACACCGCAAATTCCGATACATCAAATAAAATCAAGGTTTTGGGCTTTTGCTTTAAAATCTGCCGACACAGTTCAGACCCTATAGACCCCCCCGCGCCTGTCACCATCACCACTTTACCGCTAATATTGGCTTGCATTAATAATGGATTTGGTTCGACGACATCACGACCTAATAAATCGTCTACCGCTACATCTTGTAGCTCACTGACTTTGGCCTTGCCAGTCACGATATCGTTAAAGTCGGGCACGGTCAGTACTTCTACTGCGTACGGTAGTAACTGATCAATGATTTTTTTACGCTCAGAACGGCTGGCTCTAGGAATGGCCAATAAGACTTTTTCAATACGATGCTTTTTAATCAGCATCCCCATCTTGTCCACATGGTGAACAGACAGCCCTTGAATGATAGTATTAGTTAATGAGGCATCTTGGTCAATAAAGCCCTTCACTTGATACGAGGTTGCTTGACGCAAAGCTAGGGCCAGTTGTCGACCAGTGGCACCGGCACCAATCACCAACACCGCTTCAGAGGTTTTTTTCGATGATTGCACCAGTAACCCACGCATTAACAAACGCGCACCACCACACAACATGACTAAAAAGGGAAAGAAAATAACGGGTACAGTACGCGGGATAGGCGCATTAAAAAAATACGCAAAAGTCGTGATACTTAAAGCAGAAAAGGCGGCACCAAACAAAATCGCCGTAAAAGCATGAAACGTTAAATAACGTAATACAGCACGATACAACCCTAAGCGCATGTTCGCCAGCAAGGTCACTACTACTGTACCCAACAGCACCCAAATGACCTTATCATCCATCAAACCATCAAACGAACCTAAGCGCGCCCAAAACGCCAACACGAACGCTAAAACCACAAACGCTGTATCAATAATTAAACTAATAAGGCGTTTATAAAATCGTGGCAAAGACCAAATGCAATTAAACTTATTCATCATGACGTGTCAATATCCTTCGATTAACCACAAAACAGTAAATGTAGGGCGTGTCTTTAGACCAACACATCAACCGCCTATCCTTTAACCCTATCCCCAGAGCCGCTACCTGTTACCGTTTTAATAATATAAGAAAAATACAACGTCAAAGATAAACTCTGAATCATCTTAGCATCGGTCTCAGCTAATAATTTCGGTGTAGACATATCAATGTTCGAAACCTGTGCCAAACCCGTAATCCCCGGACGCACATCAAATACACCTTTAACATCACGTGCTTGAGTCAATTCCGTTTGATTAAACAAACCAGGACGTGGCCCAACTAAGCTCATCTCCCCTTTTAATACATTCCATAACTGTGGCAACTCGTCTAGCTTGGTCTTACGCAAAAAACTACCCATATTAGTAATAGACGCACTGGAGACAAAGTGACTGGCCACTGAAACGGTATCAACCGACATAGTCCGAAACTTAACCAAGATAAACGGCTGTTGATGACGCCCGACTCGCTCTTGCTTAAACAAAGGCGAGCCCGTGTCAAACAGACCGATTACGTAAATAATTAATAAAACGGGAAAGCCGCATACCAATCCTAATAAAGAAAATACGATATCCAATAAACGAATCATGAAGTTACTCTTTACTAAAACATTTTGAAATACCATCGTCAAAAGATATCGGTGGAGTCCACTCTAACGTCTTTTTAGTATGGCTAATATCGACTTGTAGATTTCCACACAGTAGGTCAATCTCCACGATTTTACCTGTCATTTTGCCTACTAGTCTAAACAAATAAATAGGAACAGGCAGTAACCATGGTTTTTTACCTGTAGCCTTTATCATTCTAGTCAGTAGCTCAGTTGTTGACACATCATGATCGTCACTGACTAAAAAAGTCTGATTTGCAGCATTAGGATGATCGATACAAGTAATAATCAAGTCTACTAAGTTATCCAATCCAACAAAACTACGTTTATTATGAATAGCACCCAAAGGTAAAGGAAAATTCTTTTCAACAAGCTTGGATAATTTACCAAAGTTACCAGGCGCGTTAGGGCCATACACCAATGGTGGACGGATAATAACCACTTCCATGCCGGTTTCTTCTGCAATACGCCTTAGACCAATCTCGGCTTCTAATTTAGACAATGGATAACCTTCCACAGGCTCGGGAGTGTCGAAAGCAGTAAAGGAGGCTTTACTACTGATCCCGTTAACAACAATAGAACTTAAAAAAATAAAGCGCTTAACACCAGCTTGGGCAGCTTGATAAGCTAGGTTAATTGTCCCATCTGTATTAACTACACGAAACTGAGACGAACCATCAATGTTTTTTTTTGCAACATGAGCATAGGCTGCACAGTGAATTACAATATCAGTATTAGAAATAACAGCTGAATAATCAGTTTCTGCATTAATTGGACCCACTTCATAAAAAGAAGTATTATTGCTATCAGCTGAGCGACGAATAACACTCTTAATTACCCTCCCACTCTTCATTGAAAGTGTTTTTAGTAATGCGGAACCGACGAAACCAGTTGCACCAGTCAATAAAATTGTTTTTGACATACTTAAAAAACCTTCATTAGAGTTAAACCTTTTTATATTTATTCTTAAATTAACACTATACACATTGAAAATATATTCCTGAAAGAATGATTTTATCATTTCAAATAATCTGAATTATACACATAACACTTTTATCAAAAAAACTTTCCTAAACAGCAATATAAACTAAAAATAGTAAATCTATAACATTAACTCAATTTAGATATTCCCTCTTCACTTTTAAATTCCTCAAAAATCCTGATTAAATTTTCAGCTTGATAATCCATATTGAAATGTTCATTGAAATAGTCAAGTCCATTACGGCCCATTTCAATTCTTTCCGTCTCAGTTAATAAATATACACTCTTAATATTTTCACTAAATTCATGAGAATCACAAGCCTCAGACACAAGACCACAATTCGCATTTTTAATTACTCTTGCACCTTCACCATTCAAGCTAGCAACAATTGGTTTCCCCGAAGATAAATAGCTCTGTATCTTGCTGGGTATGGTTAAGTTGATAGTTTCATTGTCTGCCAAAGTAACAATCAATACGTCCGACTTGCTATAAACAAAAGACATTTTATCCATTTCAAGTCTACCAACTAATTCAACGTTATGTAAATGACGCATTTCTTTTTGTTCTTTCAACCATTCCAATTCACTCCCTGCTCCTATCAAAACAAACTTTAAGCCAGTAAGATCATTAAGTTCTTCGGCGGCATCAAGTATCGTATTTAAAGATTGAGCTTTACCTAAATTCCCAGCAAAAACCACACAGAAAAAATCATCTAATAATCTATTTAGTGTCTCTGGAATAGTTACGATGGGTAATGTTTTTTCTACTCTTATTGAATTAGGGTAGAAGACTATTTTCTTCTTATCAACATATTCAGAAATGGGTTTGTGAAAACCATGAGATTGGATAAGTACTACATCACAACAACTATAGATCCACTTAACCAAAACCTTAACAAAAAACAATACAATTCTATTAGTAATATAACCAGTTGCTACCAGGCTTTCAGGCCATAAATCCTGCACCCATAAAAAAAGGCTTTTCTTTTTTTTCCATTTATAAAAAATAGCAGGTATTGTTGATGTTATAGGTGATAATCCGAAGCTTAATATGACATCAAAATCATCTTCCTCAATTCGATTCAAAAACCTTATTCCAGAAACAACAAAAGACATATAATTGAAAAATAAATTTTTCGCACCAAGTTTACCTCTTGGTCTTAAAGGAATACGATATAATTTAACAGATCCATTAAAAGTTGTTTTTTCGAAACCTTTTGAAGAAAAACCAGGATAAATAACGCCTTCTGGGTAATTAGGCTTTCCAGTATAAACAACAATATCATGACCTTGCATCTCCAACGTCTTAACAAGATCATTAATAATAAAAGGCTCTGGATAAAAATACTGAGAAAAAAGTAATATTTTCATTACTTTTTCCAAACAAATTTATTAATATAATCAACGTAACTAGTAATAATCCTTACAGCTTTATCTGAAAAATTTGGAACCATGTAATCAGACACCAAGTTTAAAGTACGTTCCCCCCCCCGTCCTTGATCATCCAAAATATTAATAGCCTGTAATATTCTTTCAATTTCCATCCCTGTAAACATAACGGCACCCTCTTCAAACCCTTCAGGTCTTTCCTGAGCTTCACGAATATTTAAAGCCGGAAAGTTCATAATTGAAGACTCTTCTGTAATAGTACCACTATCACTTAAAACCAATTTGGAAGAGCACTGGAGCTTTACATAATCGGAAAAACCTAGAGGTTTCAAAAGTTTAACAAGTGGCGAAAACTTAAGGTTGAGTTCTTCTATTTTTTTACGCGCCCTAGGATGCGTTGAAACTATAATTGGCAAGCCAAATTTTTCAGCGATAACATTTAGAACATTACAATATTTTTTGAAATTCGATTCTGAATCAATATTTTCTTCACGATGTACGCTCACAACAAAGAATTTTCCAATTTCAAGTTCCAAGCGAGAAACAATATCAGATGAGTTAATGCTATCTTTATAATAAGATAATACCTCTCCCATAGGACTACCCGTTTTTATAATAAAATCTGGAGATAGTCCTTCACGCAATAAATATTCACGTGCAATATCGCTATACGGCATATTTATATCAGAAATATGATCCACAATTTTTCTATTTATTTCTTCTGGTACACGTAGATCAAAGCAACGGTTACCAGCTTCCATATGGAAAATTGGAATTTTTCTTCGTTTTGCTGAAATAGCAGAAAGAGCACTATTTGTGTCACCTAAAATAAGCAAAGCTTCAGGTTGTAATTCAGAAAAAGCTGTATCCGCTTTACTAATTACTTGAGCCATAGTATCAGCAGCAGTATTACCCGCACATTCTAAAAATATATTAGGAGCACGAATGCCCAAATCATCAAAAAATATTTGGTTTAGTTCATAATCATAATTTTGCCCAGTATGTATTAAAGTATGATCGCAGTATTTATCTAACTTTGCTATTACTCTAGATAAACGAATGATTTCAGGGCGTGTACCAACAACAGTCACAATTTTTAATTTTTTCATCGGTAACCTTTGTATCTTTTTATAAAATCAGCATGCATCTTTGAAATCATTACCTTCCAAGATTCATGATCCCAGTATAATATATCATGCAATCTTTCAGAGTTTAAAGAGCGATCTACTATTACGTCTTTAGATTCAGTTATAATAATATTTTTTTTATACACCTCAGCGATGAAATTAAGTAACGTGAATTTATCTATTGGATCGGTACTTAAATGATACAAGCCAGATAAATCTTGCTTAGGTAAAATATTATCAATAAGTAATTGAGCAATAAGACAAGTAGGTAATCCTGAAAAAATAGCGTTAGAAAACCCCTTAACCTCTTCCTCTTGAGATAAAAACCAGTCAACTAAGCTTACCGATGAATTTAATTCATGACCAATAATTGAAGTACGAAGCGTAAGGTGAGGAAAGTAATCAATTTCACCTAAACGTTTGGATAATCCATATAAATCTTGAGCATCTGGATACTCATCTTCTGTATATAATCCTTTACTTCCATCAAAAACACAATCAGTAGAAAAATGAATTAGCTTACAGCTGTTAGCATCACATAAACTGGCAAGTTTATGTGGCAGTAAGCTATTAATAGTAACTGAATCAACATGGTTTTTTGATATATCATGCTGTTTTATTAATCCAATACAGTTAATAACAACTGCAGGTGCGATTTTTTTAATAATTATACCTAACGTTTCAAGATCATAAGCATCAACACCCTCAAAGATATGTTCATCGTAATTTTCAAAAAAAATCTTTTTATTATAAATACTACGAACAGTTCCATAAACATCTAAATACTCTACATCACTAAGATTACAGAACAAACTATAACCCAGCATACCTGTTGCACCAACAATCAAAACTTTCATTTAAACACCTTCTGAAGAAGATACATTTCCTAGTTCTATCTCACGAATAAAATCAAGTTTACGTAATAGTTCTTTCATACTGTCAACGTCTAAACGCTCTGTATTATGTGAATTATAATCTTCTATCATAGATAAATCTCTTTCACCTTCTTCGAAATATTTCGAATAATTTAAATCCCGATTATCTGCAGGTATACGAAAGTATTCACCTTGATCTTGAGCAACAAGCATCTCTTCACGACTACATAATGCTTCAAATAGCTTTTCACCATGTCGAGTACCAATTACATTCACTTGATGATTAGGTCTTCTAAGTATACTTAATATCGCTTGCGTTAAGACTTCAATCGTAGCAGCAGGGGCCTTTTGTATAAAAATATCGCCATTAACTCCATTCTTAAAAGCATGCATAACCAAATCAACAGCATCAGTCAAAGTCATCATAAAACGTGTCATATTGGGATCAGTAATAGTTAACGGCTTATTACCTCTAATTTGCTCGATAAAAAGAGGAATAACTGAACCTCGTGAAGCCATTACGTTACCGTAGCGGGTTCCGCAAATAACAGTTTTGAAACCATCTAGGTTGCGAGATTTAGCCACCATAACCTTTTCCATCAATGCCTTAGAGATACCCATTGCATTAATAGGATAAACTGCTTTATCAGTACTTAGACAAACAACACGGCTAACCTTGTTCTGAATAGCGGCCTCTAAAACATTTTCTGTACCTAAGATATTAGTTTTAACCGCCTCCATTGGATAAAATTCACAGGACGGCACTTGCTTCAACGCTGCAGCATGAAAAATATAATGAACTCCACGTGACGCATTAAGAATTGATTGATAGTCTCGTACATCGCCAATATAGAACTTCAATTTTGATGACGAATAACTCTTCCTCATATCATCTTGCTTTTTTTCATCACGACTAAATATTCTAATTTCTGACAGATCGGAATTAAGAAATTTTTCCAAAACAGCATTTCCAAAAGAACCTGTACCACCGGTAATTAGCAACTTCTTACCTTCAAACATAAATAACCTTAATAACCTTAATAAAAATAAAAATAAAAATAAAAAATCATTTTCTAAAAACAAAAAATTGAATTATAAATTGAAAAAAGTATACTTGTATAAAATAAAAATCAGAAAAAATTGATAACACTGTAGAATGCAATAACACTATCAAACAAAAACCATAACTCAATTTTGAGGTTAAGGCATACCGATAGTATAAAAAAACCGAAAAAAATGAAGCTAAAAAGTAAAAAATAAGGGATCCATAATAACCAAATGAAAACAAATAATTTGGCATAAAAGAAGATACATTAAAAGCACTTGAAACTAAATTTACGGTTTGTGGTAGAGCTAAATTATCCCTTATGAAGCTTGGCAAAAAACCATAAAATATTCCATAAAAATTGAAATTAACAGCTTCATACTGTTCGATCACCGCTCCTACATTATTAAGTGGAGTAGTAATGTACATATATACCCAAATAAACCCATTAGGCATAAAATCTGGATAGTTATCAGATATTAAAAAAGGTGCATATAAATCACTACTCGTTGATGTTCTAATTTCACCCAAATATCCAAATAAGATAATAAAAATAATAGAAAAAATAAAAAGCCTTAAAAACTTACCAAAACTAATATTAGAAAACATTAAAAACACAAATACTGACTGAATAATTAAAGAAACCAAAGCACCTCTACTAAAAGATAGAATAGGGAATAAAAAAGTTAATATATAAAAAAATAAATATCTTTTAGATTTATGTTTAATATAAAAATAAAGGGAATACATTGACAACGACAATAACATAGCACTGATAAAACCATGAAGACTTGGAATGCCAAATTCAGAATAGATTATATTAGCCCCTACCCCTATGATAGATAGAAAAGGAGTCCCTTTAAAATATAAAACCTCAAATACAAACAAAATAACAACTGAGATTGAAATATACCTTATGGTATTAATTGTTTTTTTAGATACCGCAACGTATAGATTTTTATGTTTATTGATTTCTGGAAAGAATTTTCCAAAAAATAGCGCACATAGTAACCACGAAGACAGAACAGAAAGTATACTAAAAATAAAATATTTAAATGCTAAACCTGACAAATCAAGCAAAACATAACTATATCTAAGAGAGTAAAGCATTAAAGCACCACTCCAAATAAATATAAATATAAATGATGGATTTAAAAGCATACTATAAATTCCTTTTATACTTAATTTTCTGTATAGACTGCCAAATCGGGTATGGAAAAAATACTAAAATATAAAGTAAAAAATATTTAAAATTTAAATACTTACTTTTAGATAAACATAATTTAGCAAGCTTTCTTTCACCTAAAGACATGAAATATTGCGCATCGTAATAAAACGATCGCGCATAGGCCAGTTGTAATTCTCGATGATATCGTTTGTTTATATGTGGATTCTCAGATACAATTTTATCTAAAGTGTATCTTCGTTCAGCACCCCATTTAGATATACTTCCATTAGTTAAAGCGTTATCATGAATTCTATATTTCAATAGAATTTCTTCTGTCGATATAATCTTATATTTCGCAGCTAATTGCATAAATAAACAATACTCTTCAGAAGCTACAATATTACTATCAAAATTCAAACACGATTTTCCTAAAAGTGACCGAGAAACGATAGTTGAAACAATAGGTATATCATACTGAAGTAATAATTTAGAAAATAAGTCGCCATCATTTTTTTGAGTTTGATGTTTACCTATGATTTCCCCTTTAGAATTGATATTATCATGCCCTCCATATGCTAAAATACAATTACTAGACGAAATCAAGTCATAAGCTTTCTGCAATGCATCTGGATAATAAACATCATCACAATCTAAAAATGAAATGAACGTCCCTAGACAGTGTTTTATCCCAAGATTCCTAGCTTCTCCTAGTAGCACATTCTTATCTGTTTTAATATATTTTACTTTTTCTTGATTATAATCTGATAATATAGAGAAACTAGAATCTGTTGAGCAATTATCTACAAAAACTAATTGCCAGTCAGTAAAACTTTGCTGGAAAACACTATCTAAAGCCTCACGCAAATAGGCTTCACCATTATAGCAATTCATTAAAATAGATATCTTAGGATGCATAAAATTCCTTAATCTTACATATAACATAGTTTTGCTCTGCATCCGTAACTTCAGCATGGCAGGGTAAAGTTAATATTTCTTCATAGAGCTTTTCTGTAATGGGCAATGAATAAGCTATATTATATAGAGTTAATAAATGATTTGGTTTATAATGTATACCACACTCAATCCCTGATTCAATTAAATAATTACGTAATAAATTACGGCTTTCTGCTTTAATGACAAAAATATGTGGCATAATCTCATTATAATTCAAATCGAAAAATGAAATAGCACTTATTTCAGCCAATGAATCTAGATACTTTCTAACTACGTTTTGCCTGTGTGATTTAAAAGCTTCTATTCTTTTAAGCTGTTGTATACCAATTGCAGCATTAATATTACTCATATGAAACCGAAAGCCTTGACGGCAAACATCAAAGTCCCAACTGCGCTGTCCTGAAAAGCGCATATTTGTATCCTTTTCAACTCCAAGTAATCGACCATCTTTAAGTCGGTTAATTAATATTTTATCTGAAGTTAAAATCGCACCGCCTTCTGCACAAGTAATATTTTTGATCCCATCAAAGCTAAAGCAAACAACATCACCGCTAGTACCAATTTTTTTCCCGTTATATAACGAGCCAAAAGCTTGAGCGGCATCTTCAACAACACGCAAATTGTATTTTCTTGCCAGTGTATAAATAGCATCACAACCCTTCGCAGAGCTAGAATGAAGAACAGGTAAAAGGGCTTTAGTATTTTTTGTAATCTTATTTTCAGCATCAATTGGACACATAAACAAAGTGTCAGCAGATACATCGCAAGCCACAGGAATAGCCCCAGTAGCTGATATCGCTTGGAAACTTGCAACATAAGTTAACGAAGGTACAAGAACTTCATCACCTGGACCAATGTCAAGCGCCGATAATGCAAGTTGCAGAGCTGAAGTTCCGGTATTAACACAAGTAACCTCTAAATCAGTACCTAGATAGCTTTTTATATTGTGTTCAAATAATTTAACATTCTCCCCCATTCCCAAATATTCAGCACGCAAAGTCTGGCTTACAGCCTCCACTTCAAGTTCAGATATAGAGCATTTTGATAATCTAACTTTCATTTAATACCCCAAGAATAATTGATTTTTTCTAAATCAAGACTTACTGCTTCATCTGGATCATGCTCAATACTAGCTAGATTTAATAACATATTCTCTTGAGCTAGGCCTTGAAAAGCAAGCCAAATATTTGGATCTATAGTTAAACGTTGGTAATTTTCAGAATTTAAAATCACCTCAAAAAAATCTCCTTTTGTAGGGCTATAAATCCTATCATCGTATGCTACAAAACGAACTGAGCCTGTAGGAACAATGAGATTGAGTATCATAGAGCTATGTTTTTTCCAGCCTTTAACATCTCCTTTATTAACTGTCGAGAAATAGGCCTCTCCAAAACCGCTAAAGGTTTTTTCTGAGCTCTTAATAGCGTGGAGAACATCACCTTTTGGAGTTTTAATTATTTTCAGCTTTGTTAAGGTTAGGCCTTTAATCATTACTCACACCAAATCATATTATTTTTAATTGCTACTTGATGATATTCTTTAATCTGCTGTTGTGTAAAAGCCAACATATCTAGATCGGAATGATAATACTTATAATACCAATCACTAACAAACTTAACACATTCTGAATAATTAAGAGTTGCTTCCCACTTCAAGTTAAATAAAGCTTTATCACAGTTTAGTTTAAGCAGACCAGCCTCATGAAAAGGAATATTATCAGTTACAACAAATGCCTCATGAGAGTTTTTAAAATCCCAAGAAACACTTAAATCATTAAGTAAATCTTTTACTGTTCTATTTTGCTCTGAACGAGGACCAAAATTATACTGCTCGCCGTGGGTATCCGAATTTTCAACTAAGTTTTTTCCTAAAGTAAGGTATCCACTTAATGGTTCAAGCACATGCTGCCAAGGTCGTGTAGCCATCGGGCACCGAAGTTCCACTTTTTTACCCGCATTCCAAGCCCGCATACAATCGGCAACTATTCTATCTGCTGCCCAGTCTCCGCCACCAATGACATTTCCCGCTCTACCTGTTGCTAGCTTCACATTACTTGTTTTATCGGCAAAAAAAGATTGCTGGTATGCATGAAAAATCACCTCAGCAGCCCCCTTAGAACCACTATAAATATCGCGGCCACCTACAGGGTCAGTCTCTTTATAACCCCACACCCATTCTACATTTTCATAGCACTTGTCACTTGTGATAATTACAACATAGCATTGGTGCTTTATAAAACGGCACGCTTCTAATATATTAGCGGTACCCATTACATTAGTCGAAATCGTTTCCAGAGGACTCTCATATGAAATAGAGACAATTGGCTGAGCGGCTAAATGAAAAATAAAATCAGGTTCAATTTTATTTATTTGCTCTTTAACTTTATCAAGGTCTCGAACATCAATTATTTTATGATCTATGTGAGAAGCTAAACCAAGCACATCAAACATTGAAGGTTTTGTAGGAATATCTTTTGAAATACCATAAACATCAGCACCTAATTCTAATAACCATGATGTAAGCCAGCTTCCTTTAAAACCAGTATGTCCGGTGATTAAAACTTTTTTGCCATTATAGACATTATTAAACATTTTATTCCCAACTTTTCCACTGAGCGCTATTTGAATTTACCATTGCATCAAGATCATGTTTATCTTTAAGTGTATCCATACACTTCCAAAAACCATTATGCTTGAAGGTAAATAGTTCACCTTTGTCTGCTAAATTTTGCAATGGAGCCTGTTCAAAAACGGTTAAATCACCATGTTGAATGTAATCAAAGACCGCTGACTCACAAACAAAAAAACCTCCATTAATCCATGAGCCATCACCCTTTGGCTTTTCGAGGAAACTGTTAACTTTATCACCATCAATTTCTAATGCGCCAAAACGCCCATCGGGCTGAACTGCAGTCATAGTAATAATCCCTTTATGGGACTCATGAAATTTAACCAGATCTTTAATATTTACATCTGATACACCATCCCCATAAGTCAACATAAAAGGGCTATCGCCTATTATTTTTTGGGCCCGTTTAATGCGGCCACCAGTCATGCTATTAAGTCCAGTATCAAGTAACGTTACCGTCCAAGGCTCAGATGAATTTTTATGAATCTTCATTTCATTAGATGAAAGGTTAATTGTAACATCGCTTTGATGTAGAAAATAATTGGCAAAATATTCTTTAATGTAGTATCCCTTATACCCCAAAAGAATAACAAATTCATTATAACCATACTGGGAATACATTTTCATTATATGCCACAAAATTGGTTTTCCGCCTATTTCAACCATAGGTTTAGGCTTTAAATCTGTTTCTTCACTTAATCTTGTGCCAAAACCGCCTGCGAGTAAGAGTACTTTCATAAAAACCTCTGCATAATAATTTTTTCTTAAATCTATAAAAAAAACCCTTAGAAAGACAACCCGAACTTTTCAGTTCATTGTATTGCAAAGAGCTTTTTCTTAACCTTTCCACTAAGTTGGTACAAACCTGATCAATACTATGGTTTTCGATAAAGTAATATCGCGTTTTCTCTGAAATAGTTTGATAATCATTAATCAATCCTATGATTAAATTTTCCAAATTATCAGAATCATTTTTTTTCAAAAACGTTCTATCAAATAAAATAAAATTATATCTTAAAACTTCACCTAAAGTAGCTCCATCACTTTCATATAAAAAACGAAACTTATAATCAAAATTTATTGGAAAATATGATATATCTAATAAAACAGTAGGTATTCCAAACTTTGCAGACTCCAAAGCAGAAGTGCCCATAGCAAAAACAAGATCTGTTGACGTTGTTATAAAATCGTTGAGTTCTTTAGAAGATAAATTTTCAATATAATGAAATTCAATATTTTTAAAAGAAAATGTTTCTTTTTTTAATTTATCTAAATAATCACCATCACCTATAATAGTAAAAATAATTTTTTTAGAAAAATTTTTAGAGATATAATTTAATTTTTTTAATGTGAAAAATAAAATATGATATTTAAAATCAACTATTCTGCCTATCCATGACATATTAATTGTATCGCTAATCATCAATTTATCATTTGGATATTTTTTAAGTTCCCCATCTAATGCAGGTATAGGAAGAAACCCATTTTCCTCAATCGGAAAAAATACACTTTCGGTATTTTTTTTATTAGCCGAATCCATAAAGGCAATAGCATTATTTTCAATCATTAAGCCTAAAAACCTGTTACATTTTAGCCAGTATGTTAAAAAAATCGTTTTTAACATGAAATTTCGATAAGCGTTGTGTTTTTGAAGAAAATTATTAATTAATGGAATTGTAGGTATTAAATTATTAGGATGACAATTCCAAAAAAAAACTTTAGATTCCATAGGGATTTTTATATTAGGGAAAATAGACCATGGAGTCATAGTTTGAAATACAATAGCTGATTTTTCCGGAACGTCAACAACGATACTATCAGAATAAAAAAGCATATGGACTTTATTCGTATTAACATTCTTGCTAATAAAACCATCTATATAGTCAATGCAATAAACTTCATATTGGGTCATAGAAGCTAGATGTTCGGCAATACGTAAAAATAATAAAGATACACCTCCAACACCACGATACGGAAAACAAAATACAATTTTATTCATTCATCATATTCTCGATAGAGTTAATTTCAGCATTCGTCAATAAAGTTTTCCATCGCTCTATATTCTTAATGGACTGATCTGGTTTAAAATATAGACCTTTATTAACATGACTCTGCTTATCAATACATAAAAATGCGTACAATTGAGCCAAAACGTCATCATAATTATTAACTAAATCTTCGAACTTAAGATGCAAAATATTAACATCGCTAGAGTGTATTAATGATTTTTTCCGAGTTTCTTTGAAGTAACGAATAAAATCTTTGACTTCTGAGAAATCAGAATATCTACTTTCTTTCGATGCTGAAAAAATTGCCCTAGGATCCCTATCAACAATAATACTTTTACCATTAGAAAAATATTTATTCATATCTTTAGCTTTAAAAGGTTCAAATGCATTATGCATGACTTGGTACTTATTATTATCCGGTGAGAAAAGCTCTTCTATGTAGATTTTTGTTTTTTCATAGAATTCATTTCCAAAGGAAATATATTTAATATCTTTATTAGCAGAACCTGGAGAAATAAAATATTTTACTCGCTTTAGAAAGCAGTCAATACTATTTATATCATGTAATTGAAATGGCCAATAACATTGACTAGAGCTATCAATTAATGAATTTATGTAACGCATTGATATCTCAATAAAACGCTTATTAATCAGCGTATCATAATTGTAACCACTGGGAGAACTAGCCCATCGCAATGAAAAACGTCTATACCCATTACCAACAATAGTTACAAGTCTCATAAAGCGTCGAATAGCAGCGTCACTCCTCAATGGAGACCAATCGATAACAAGAGAATATGCTAGATCAAATAAACCATCTTTCATTCTAAACAAACCAAATTCGAACTCAATATCAGGAACAGAAAAACCCTCTATTTCCTGCAAAACATTTGTAACAGCACTTTTACCAGACAATGCGTAACCCGATAGATCAACAAAAATTTTAGACTCTGACACGAACTTTATCCTTTCAATTAACTTGAATGATACAAAAAATACATATGAGCGAAAGCATATTAAAACCTAGATTTCAACAAAAAGTAACATATACTTATCTGATATAACTTAAATTTGGGAGATAATTTAGCGATTTTTAGGTCTAAAATTAATTAACATTTGCATGTCCCCAACTTCCTGTTTGGCAAGTTGAGCTATCGCTAATCCATTAGGGAAAAAGCGCTGCAACAGACCATTGCTATTTTCATTATGACCACGCTACAATGAATGATAAGGCTTAATAAAATAGCTCTTACATTTCAGTGTTTTGGAAATCTCTACAAGCTCTCGCCGCCATTGTTAAATGGTGATGCTATGGCAAGCATTCTTAAAAGGTTTTTATCCTTATAAATACCAGATTTTTCATATTGTTCTTAGCACGATATAGAGCAATGATAACTTTGCAACTCATTCAATAGCCATCTTGATCTTAGGTAGTATAGCCCTCCCATTGATCCATTTATTGTTTGTCATCAATTTAATCGGTTAAGAATCATATGAACGTCATCCATAATGTCTTTACGCGGTTTATAGAATCTTCCTTTTCTTGCTCTAACTTATACAATATGCTGTAGACCGTATCGAAACAAACTTTTAGTATGGGTATTTCTTTGGTGGACCGTCCTGCTTTCTGCTCTGAACTAAAACTAAATTTGATTGAGCCTTCCAGTTTATCGATCAGCTTCTGACTTCGTTTTGTAAATTTTAAGCCTGCTTGCCGATAGTGATGAAATGATTGTGAGCTTTAATAGTAAGACATTTATTATTGAAGCATCATCTAAGCTCACGAACAATCGCTTTATTGCTTTGGCACATTTTTGTTGAAATGGCTCACGCCTAAAACCCTAGTTTATTTTGATCTTAGATCTAGTATCGTTCTTTTAGCGCCAGTTACTTATGTTAGTTTTTCATTTTTGAACGACCTTCATGAATTGTATGAGAGCTCTAAACCTAAAACAGCTGACTCTATTCTCTATAACAAGTATGTTAGATATTACTGAAATCAAAAAAGAGTATTCTTTATGGTAGTAGAAATTTATATTTAATAAAATTAAACCAATAATAACTAGAAAAATAGACTTGACATATCACACTCAGCTTTAAACCCCCTTACTAAACAGATAATTTTATAAAAAAATCATATCCATATATTTTCCTTTGGCGTTATACACTTCACTTCTTTAAAAATGAGTAAGGGTCAAAACGGGTTTCAGCAAAACTAACGACAAAAACTTTTCTCGTACCTTCTTCAATCTTTTCTGCTTTATGGAAACCCGTTGTATCGGCACAGAACATAGATCCAGCTGGTCCGATAATCGAAACAGTCGATTCAAACTTACGCTTAGAACTTGAATAAAGAAATTTTCTTGAAAGTGTTAACTCCCAAAAAAACCATCGGTATATTTTTTCAAAAGAAAAAGGTCCATGACTATTTTCGACATATTTGAAGGGTCCATTTTTTACTGAAACATCATCTAAGTATACAAAGAACTTCAAGTTTTTTTTATTATCATCCAGATGGAATACCCCTCCTGGTACGTTATTTTCTTCTAATTCCTTTTTACTTTTCTGAAAGTATATTATCTCGGTATCAACAAAAGATAATTTAAAATAATCTTTAGCTTTTTCTCTAAAAAAAACCACTAAGTTTCGAATCTCAATATTTAAATGATCCTCAATTAAAATACGTCCATTATTTTGACCAAAAGAACTCAATTCATTTAATTCCAGCAAACGATCAAACTCATATCGCAAAACATTTAGGCTCTGAATATCTAATTTTTCATTAAAAAAATAATAACCTTTTTTCTTTAAAGAACTAGTGCAACTAAATTTTGATGTAGCGTAATGCCCATAATAGTATAAAATTAAATTTTTAATGACAATCCAAGGAGCTAATAGAGCACGGATTAATACCTTAATATAATTCATAATCAAAGTCTCTTTGCAATAAGCATCCCTTGAGGAGTAGCTGTATCCGTATAAATAATATCCCATTCGTCACTCAACTCAACAAGCGTAGCAACAATAAAATTTTTAATTGATTTAGGAAAATATATATCATGAAAAAAAGCATACCCTCCTTTACGAATAGTATCTTTTAACATAAACCATTCGACCAAAGATGATAACTCGCCACAATCAAAGAAGATAAAATCATATACAATTTTTTCTTTTAATACCTTATCAATAAATCCTTTCTTTTTAACTCTATCAAACTGGCTATAAAATTTCTTTTCAGTATCTAAAACTTCACTTGCAAGCAATGTATTATTTATATTGAATTTCCCGTCTGGATATAGATAATCAATTGGACTTACAGATCTGCAAATATAGCTTCCATCGTCATTTGTTTTTTTCAGATATTTTTTCAGAGTTTCTTTAAACTTATTGGCATCACATTTTTCAATTTCTAATTGCAAAGAATATTTATAAAAATTTACTAATGTCTCAAAATCTATAGTTAGATCTTCAACAATATCTATTAAAGAAAATAAATATTTTCTATGTCGGAGCGACGGTAGTATTGCTTTATATTTAAAAGGATTTACGTCAATAGATGTTATTTTACAATCATTTTCAATAACTAACTTTGTCAAAACTACTGTAGAATATCCCCCACCTAACTCTAATCCATTTTTCATACTTTTATCCTGTCTCAGGATATTAAGCATACTGATATATTGTAAAAAAGGGTCTGTTTCTCCACCAAATCGAAAAGCAATACTCTTATATGACATATAAATCAAGTCATTATAATTAAGGCTCTTCAACCCCAAAAACTTCTTTAAAATATCAGTATAATAAATCTGAAAAAACCTAATTCTTTTAATTAAACCGACCATAGTTACCTCTTAAAATATTCTTTAAACTCAGATTTTTTTCATATCAAAAAAATACAATTAACCATATACATTTAACTATTAATTCCATTAACTTCAATTTTTTGACCATATATATTTCTTCCAAAATGAGATAAAAGATATAAAATCAATGGGATCAAATCCTCTTCTGGTGTTATCCCGTCTTTGTTATCTTCACCTAACATGTCATCAATTACATATTCAGGATATCCATTTATGAAAGGGCTACGAAACATACCAGGTAATATTTGATTAACTTTCACACCATAACTGCGATATTCCGAATCTAGGCAATTTAAATAACGATCTGCAACTGACTTAGCAATTACATATGGAGCCAAACCTTTAGGCGGAAGATCTTTTTTCGATAATTCACTATTAACAGCTACAACCCTGAAATCAGGTGATCTTTTCATAACTTTATTTAGATTTTGAAAAACTAAATGTAATGATCTTAATTGAAAGTTAATATGCAATTCGAAATCTTCAATACTAGTCATACTAAGTGGGTGAATTTCCGGAGGAACACTAGGTAAATGAACTACAGAAAATAATTCATTACCACATAACTCAATTAAAGCTATAGTTTCTTTCTCAGCATTTTCATTTGAAAAATCAAGATTAAAAAAAATTAAATTTTCAGGATTTTTTATTTTAATATCGAATAGTTTACTGGGCGTACTTCGAGACTGTGCAATAACTCTAAAACCAAGGTCAAGAAGATTGATAACTAAAGGTACTCCAATTGAAGACCCTGCTCCGATTACCAGAATTGTTTTCTGTATCATGTTCGAACCTTTACCAGCCACTTGCCTGTTGCTATTTTTTTTCCATTACTAGAAGTAGCTCGAAATAGTATCTCGATACACTCAAGTTCAGGATGAACAAATTTAACTATGCCTTCAATATTTAATAAATCATCAGGATAAGCAGGATGATGAAATTTATTTTCCATTTGAAGTAACAGTGCAGAATCACCAGGCAAATAAACACCAACTATCGCAGAGAAATAGCTTGAAATGAGACCACCATGGGCAACCCTATCTCTAAAGCCCGCAGCTATAGCTGCTTCTCTGCTAACATGTATAGCGCTATAATCTTTTGATATTTCTGCATACTTAGAAATATCAGATTCTGAAATAACGATATTAAAATTGACTGCTTGACCAACCTCTATATCATTTATGCTTAATGATAGATTATTAGCCATCAATGAGATCTACCATATCGCCTATATCACTAAGCCCCACAATATCAATTTTTTTGAATTTAGTTCCAAATTGTTTCTCAATAGTTATTACAAGTCCAACTTGAGCTAAACTATCCCAATCCTCTATATCATTTGCAGAGGTATATCTTTCAATAACTAGGTCTTCTTCATCAAAATATTCACGAAAAATTTTTCTTAACTTATCTAATGTATTAGAGCTCATTTTTTACCTCACAATAATGTTCAATAACAATTTCATTTTCAATATTAAGTTCATAATTTGTATTACTGTCTTTACTTTCACTATTGATATTTTTAAAGCCAAGGGATGGAAAAAGGTCAGCCACAACAGCATTTTTTTCTGTTGCTTTATATGAAGATTTCAATACGCTTATTTTTTTATCTTGAAGTATTTTAATAACTTCATTAATAATTGCATGCTCCGCCATTTTGCTAAAAACCCGGCAACTCATAACCCAATTATCTATTAATGCTTCTTTTCCTAAAATAGAAATGTACATTAAACTAGTCAGACCATAGTTTCCAAATTTATCTTGTATAGATGCTGCAATAACTATATTATTAACATCACTCATTTTCCTCTCAGCTTCTTCCGTTGTAATACGAGTTGTGGTGAGGTTAAATTGATTAGTTTTATTAGTTAACTGAACTATACGTTCTAAATGACTCTTATTTGGACTAAAGACCGTAACACAAGTATTTAGACTTATTAGAAAATCTTGATAGCTTGAGCTTCGACTCTTTGCATCACGCCTATCCTCTTCAGCCGAAAACTCTCTATTTCGCTGCTTATCTTCAATAGTCAAGCTTGTAGTAATCACAAAAGGGTCTCTCAAATGTAAAAACTTAATAAAATCTAGTGGGGCATCATCAATATCAGGAACTAGAACCATCGGTAAAGCTTTTTTAACTTCAGCTCGCTCAACAGGGTTATCATCTAGAAACACAATACTATCTAAACCGATATTAAGCTTCTTCGCTATATTTTTTATGCTTTGTGACTTAGCTCCCCAATGAATTTCACGACAGGTAAAATCGTCCCACTTAAGTATCATATTTGGGTTTTTAAAGGCTTGACGAGCTATATTTTGCTCATTTTTACTGGCAGCTGCGATCATTATTCCTCGTGCTTGCAGTCCTTTAATGTATGACTGAAGTTTATGATGTATCCTTCCTTCATAACTCTCATCTCCAAGCTTTATACCATCAACACCATCATCACCAATTACTCCCCCCCATAAGGTATTATCAAAATCCACAACTAGAACTTTTTTTGCACCACCTAAAAATGCATTGATCAAATTCGCACAATAGTGAGCTAGCACCAGTGATAACTCTGGAGAAAAGTATTGGCCATAAGCAAACCAATCTCTCCAGCCACTACTTACTTTGAAGTTTTCCAAAGCAGTAAGTGAGTGAGTAGATACTAAATGTAGGCATGGATATTTCTTAGCAAGTTGAGCTAAATGGTTATTTATTATGTAAATTAAATAATTTGAACTCGTATCTCTATCTTTAATAGGGATTGTGATTAGATCATCTTCATAATAAGTAGCAATAATTTTTTTATTTGCTAACTGAGCATCTTCAATAAATGAGCTCCAGACTTCAATGATATCTTTAGCAATACGATTATTTTCATTTTCACAATGATTAAAATTAAAATCCACAGAGCAATTAAGACATACAATAGCAGATGAATCTTCATCGTTGAAATTAAACGAAGGTAATAATGTATAAGCGGCTCCCCAAATCCTTGGGGAAAAAGTCGTTTTTACTTTAAAACCAACTAAAAACACTTCAAGCCAATTAATAAAAGTTTCATTTGTATAACCACCTAAAACTTTAACTTTAATATCAATTAATTTTTTTGACGGATCATTCAAAATATTTTTTGCTATTTTTTTAAAACGTATTGGTTTTGAAACCATCTCTTCAACAGTATATTTTAAATTAAGTTGTAGATCTTCAAACACGAGAACTCTTCCCCTTATCTATTAGACTTAACGCCAATTCACAAACCATTCTTGAGTCTGTTAGATGAATTCCATCTCTCATAGCCGAATTAAGGCTCATAACAGATGTTGTCTCATAAGGATTATTGTATAAATAATCATTATCTATAGTCCAGCATTCAATTCGTGAATTGACTATATCACAAAATTCTCTTCTAGTTTCAACAGAACCAAAAGTTGGATATGAATTATTTTTTCTTATTGATTTTATATTTTTTATAGATCTGGGTTCATCACCAACAAATAGTGAGTTCGAGGCTCCTAAAAAACAATTTTTAACTTCTATATTTGGAAAATCACTCACTACTACGTTAAGAAAAGGCCTTATTATAGAAATATTTAAGGATTCCAATGAGACATCTACTAAATTCTCCAACCCATTACGGTCATCAACAATATTGCGCAAATATAATTCATAAATAGAAGCCCTAACATCTATAGTTCCCAAACTCCAAACAATACATATACTATCTACTTCATTATCAATTTTTATATCTTTTATATAGCGTAATAATTTATCTATCTTTATGGCACTTGAAAAACCAAATAACGTAACTGGACCAAGCCATATAGCATGAGCATTAGAGAAAAAATGACTTTTTTTGTTTGTTCTCACTCTAGAAAGAAACTCAGAATGAGAATCTCCTATAAAAATAAAATGAGTTTTTTTTATTTTATCTGAACACACATCGCTTGAAAGACACTCCAGTTCCACAGCTCTATCTATACAATCAGTTGACTTTAAATATGAAGGTAGAAATAAATCAATACACCTAAAAGATCGGACAAGTAAAAACAGACGCCGAGGATGATTTGAATTAATCAGCGAAAGAGATATATGATCATACAGATGGGTACTAAAAACATTTTTTTTGATTATTTTATTTATAACTTTCATCAAAATAAAAATAAATACAACAAAAACCACTTTAAAAAATAGAAATAAACTGAATTTATACATCGTAACACTCAAAAATTTTATCAATCATAAAATACCCACAATACATTAAGATGATTTACGCACACATATCATCATTCAAGCTATAAAAAAAGAATATAAAATACAAAGATGCTATAGTCATAGCTAGAATATAAGAATAAACTATTCCACTTAATCCATATATTGGAAAAAGATAAAAAGAACATACAACCACAAATAAACTTGTAATAATCTCAACCAAAATTAATTGATTCATAAATTTCTTTGCATACATTAAGTTCATTATCAAATTGTTAAATACTTTTATTATATCCCCAATAAATATAATCGGAACAAATGGAGCAATAATTAAAAATTCTTTTGAAAACATAAGACTTATAAAAGTTTCAGAAAAAAAACAAATAACCACCGCGACAAAAATCATCAAAGGAATAATAAATCTTACTGATTCCCAAAAATTTTTTCTAATCTCAGCTAGAGACGTTAGTTCTGAATACTTAGGTAAATAGTATATAGAAGCAGGTAGAGATCCAATCATAGTATAGTATACTGAAAACTTCCATATTGCTTCCCAATAACCCGCAATCTCCAATGAGGAGTCTTTAACTATAATATTTCGAACTATGATTAGCATTAAAGACACACTCATCCCAGAGACAAATGAAGCCACGCCATAGATCAGCAAATCTTTAACCTTTGAAACATTAAAAGACTTAATTTCAAAACTAAAAAATCTGCATCTATATTTCTTTAGTAAAACAAATCCTGTTAAAAAAGCAATCGATGACTGTGAAATAATAAAGCCATTAATCACCCCAGTAATACCAAAAAATATGCAACCTATAGACACAAAAATCATCGTATAAACACTTAAGCACATACTTAGTATTGAAAATACTCTATGGTCACCTAAGCCATTAATAATTGATAGAAACAAAAGATTTAAAACTGAAAAAAATAAGGTTGCAGCAAAGAAAACTAAAACATTCGATGAAACATTAGACTTAAAAAAAACTAATGATATATCACTACTAAATATAACTATAGAAATGAGCACTAAAAAGGTTAGTACAACATGTATATAAAATGAATTTTCCCATAAACTCTTCCTATTCTCTATTTGAAATTTATACTCTGCTGTATACTTAACAACTCCAGAGCCAATTGATCCACTAGCTATACTTCCGCACATAGCATAAAAGTTTTGAAATTGACCAATTAACGCAAGACCAGAGGGACCAATTGTAACAGCCACTATCTTGTTCATAATTAAGCCACATAGAACCTTTATAAATACTTGTATACCGGTCCAAATAAATGTCGACTTCAATCCAATATTTTTTTTTGCATCCGTCATAGTACTTTAATCACCATTACGTCCACCCCTTCTAAATCTAAAAAATTTCCGCTAAGCTTTTCTATCTAAAGGAAGATTTTCTAAGCCTATCAGCTGTGGAAACACTTAAAACACATCTATAAGACTAATACAAAGAATACATATATCTTCTAAAAAAAGAATCTTCTAAGTTTTAATTATACTTGATTACATTAAAAACAGTTTATCCATTTGTGACACTAACACAATAATTATAGAAAGTTTAAAACTACTCTATAGTGGTCATGCAGTGTAGCCACCACCATTTTTACGAATAAATCACAACATATCTTTTATAAAGACTTGCACGTCAGTCCAGCAAGTTTAAATTCAATCTATTTTTTTCATAATGTATTAGACTCCACTAAGCTGATTGATGCCCCCCCTGACGTTCATAGTATTTTTACTCATAGTGAAGATAAACACCATATAGTTTTTCTGTAATGGTCAAGTAATCCTGTAGGGTCTCTTAACCTAGTTTTAAATTTTTAATCCAGTTTCGTAAAAATGAAAATATATTAATACATTTCTATATATTCGAATTGGCTGATTACATATTTTACTATAAGATATTATTTAAGCAGATCTCTCAAATCCAACCTTACATTCAAGTTCAATTTATGACACCAGGCCTGGCGATCCTTCACTTCGGACCAATCTGTTAAAAACACAAAATCTAAATCTGCAGCCCTGGCGGCTTGGTAGTCGTATTTACTATCACCCAAAAACAAAGCTGGTCTAGAGATATTTCCGTTATTAATTTCTCTTTCTAAAATAGCGTCTTTTGTGTCAGGACTGCCAAAAATGCCGCCTTTGAAATACTTATCTAGGCCGCGGTCTTTAAATACTTCACGTAGTTCTGCTTGGTCACCGCCGGACACAATCAACCAGTTGACCTGTTGTGTTCTTTCTCGCAGTTCATCCAAGCCATCGGCTACTTCGCAGGTGATAAGGGCTCTTTTGACTTCATGGGCAAAATTATCTAACAGTTGCTTTAGTTCATTGGGTTCAATTGGTTTTTTTAGGATGTTGCTAAATAGGAATTCGAACTTGGCATAACGCGATATCCCCCCGTTTTGCACATGATACTCTTTTAAGGCCCGTGCTGATTCGTGACCGTAAATTTTAGCTACATCGTAAAACGCCTGGGTTTTGATTTTATTGGAGTTGAGTACTACCCCATCGCAATCGAAAACAAGAGTTTGATATTCGGTTATTGATTTATTCATGCCACAACGCCTTTAATGCAGTTTCTACTTTGGCGACATCTTCAGGCACATCCACCGCCAAGCTGCCAGGCCTGGTTTGTACCATCCTTATGGGTTGATGCCATTCTAAGAAGCGGATAATTTCGATGTCTTCGGATTGTTCAAGTGCGCTCTTTTTACCGTAAACACCATATTCTAATAGCTCTTGTTGGCTGAAAGCATAAATGCACACTTGTTTATAATAGTGTTGCGGTGTGTTTTTTGTGTCTTTAAAACCCGGTATAGCTTTGCGTGACATGTAGATTAAGCGCTTGTCTTCAGTAAAAATCACTTTGGGAATATTTACGCTATTGGGGTCTTCGTCTTCTCCAATAATTGCATAGCCGTTGATGACTTCATTGGGATTGGCTTTTTTAGCTTCAATCACTTTTAAGATATCTTCTGGGTTCACTAGCGGTTCATCGCCTTGCACATTGATGTATATGTCGGCATCTATTTGTTGAGCGACTTCAGCCAGACGATCGGTGCCTGTTAGGCAAGTGCCTGAAGTCATGACCACTTGATAGCCCATGTTTAACACGGCCGTTTGGATTTTTGTGTCATCTGTGGCTATGTAGACGTTTTGTTGTCCGACTGCTCGCGCGCTTAGTTCGGCAACCCATTGAACCATGGGGTTGCCGAGTAGTTTAACTAACGGTTTACCTGGAAAACGGCTGGATTGGTAACGTGCTGGTATGACAATAATAGTTTTCATTTTAACAGACCGTAAATCGATTTGGTTGTGAGTTCGTAGCGTGTTGGGGTAATCGATACGATATCAATAGCGTTATCTTGCGCTTGATAGGTTTTGATGAGTGTTTCCATTTCTTTATAGCGCGGGTCATCCGCACCATAACCATCAAAGCCAGCAAAAAAAATATTGTTAGCTTGCCCTGCGCTTGCAATAGCTAAGGCATATGCGGCAACCAATGAAGATGGAAGTTGCGCATAGTGTTCGTGAAACTCGAAAAATGCGCTGTTTACTGAAATACCAAAATCAAACAGAGTTTTGTGTTTAAGCTCTTGTTGCACAACATCTGGTAACATACTTGCAGGAGTGATTAGCGGTTGAGACAGTGTTAGGTGTTCTTGACAGTCAGCGAGTAGACGTACTGGGTGACAAGCGGCGCGTGCATCAATCAAATTTTCGCGTAAATTCTTTTGAGTATTCAGCGCGATGACATAGGGTTGGTGTTGCTCAATAAAGGCTTCAATGGCTGGGCGATATTTAGCAACACCCGGGCCGGTGCCGACGATGAGCACATCTCGGCCCTGCATGACAGTTTTGGGGGACCAAGTTCCGCTCGGTTCGCCGGAATAGAAATGGCGAGCGGTTTCTAGGGTATCGAGGCTGAATTTTTTGCCGCCTTCTACTTTGAGATGGTCGATTACGGCAAGAATGTCTTCGTCACTGTAGCGTGAGTCTTGAAGCATTTCTTGAATGAAGGTGGGGTGAATACCATATTGACCGGCCATATAGTAATAGGGATTAGTACCCCAGCCGTATTGGGCTTGCAGCGGTTTAAAATGCTTGCGAATCAGTTCAAAAAGTTTGGTGGGATTGCCTTTGCTGGTGCGATAAGGCGCTAATGCCATCGCTAGATATTCTGTTTGTGCATTGCCAGGCCCGCGCCCCATGCCAGTGACAGTCGAGTCTATCCACATGACACCATCCTGGACAGCCTTTAGGCTGTTGGCAACAGCTTGCCCCATATTATCGTGAGTGTGAATACCCAATGCGCCTTTCCACCCCGCTTGAAAAGCTTGAATGATGCTAGACACATCTTCTGGTGATAGGCTTCCCATCGAGTCAGCAAAATACAAAGCATCAATTGGGTACTCATTGGCTTTTTTCGCTAGCGTTGTCATCTGCTCATATGAACGATCAGCCACTTGCATTAGGTTAAAACCCACCAGATAACCTTGTGCTTTAAGCCAATGAGCTGCTGGTAAACAAGCCTCAAACTCAAACACATGACAAGCGATACGCACTAAGGTCACAGAAGATTGTGATTTAGGCTGGAAAAGCTTAGAAAGTGTATTTTTGTAGTCAGTTGTCAATTCCGAGCCATTAATCATAACGGCTATTTTATTGCTTAGCTCCGAGGGAATAGGCAAACTGTTTAAGAAAGAATCGGTACTAAAGGCACAACCCCCTTTAAAACTGCTGTTTATAAGACTACGAAGGCCAATTTCAACGAAATCGACTTGTAATGCAGCCATAGCTTGCAAGTAATCCGCTACTAACTCGGGGGAAAAATCCCAGTCGTTATAGTAACCACCATCGCGTAGCGTACAGTCTAAATGAATTACCGTTTTACTGTGCATTCATAGTCATCCTTTCAAAAAGTTCATTTTATTTTAATAGCGCATGTAATTAAGGCTTTAGCTTTAGCAGTGGTCAAATCAGCTAATAATTCGATTTCTCTATCGCTTCTTGCTATAAAAAACCTATTCTTCATCAACCTTACTTATAGGTGTTTATTTTCTGAATAATATTTTGTAACTGCTCGTTAATCATTAAAGGACTAATCGGCAGACTCAACACTTCTTGATGGATTTTTTCAGTAACAGGATATATATCTGTATTCCACTCTTTATAAGCATCCTGCTTATGTGGTGGTATTGGGTAATGAATGAGTGTTTGAACTTCATTTTCTGCAAGGTAGGCCTGTAGTTCATCACGCCGTTCACTGCGAACCACAAATAAATGCCACACATGGGATTTATATTGTTGAATATCCAATGTTTTATCTTGCACAGGAAGGATAAAACTTGGGCTAGTAATACCAGCTATGTATGCAGCAGCGACTTTACGGCGTTGGGCTATTTCTGTATCCAAATGACGTAGTTTGACGCGTAGCATGGCAGCCTGCATTTCGTCTAGACGGCTGTTTACACCTTTATATAGGTTTTCATATTTTTTATGGCTACCGTAATTACAAAGCGCTCTTAGTGTACTGGCCAGTTCATCATCATTTGTTGTGATCGCACCAGCATCACCGAGTGCGCCGAGATTTTTTCCTGGATAAAAGCTAAAACCCGATGCGTCACCCCAGTTACCCGCTTTTATGCCATTGACACTGGCACCATGGGCTTGTGCTGAATCTTCTAATACCAATAAGTTGTGGCGCTCTGCTATCGCCATAATAGCAGGCATATCCGCCATTTGACCGTATAAATGTACAGGCAAAATCGCGCGTGTTTTTTCTGTCACTGCGGCTTCTGCATTGATAGGACAAATGTTATAAGTCGTCATATCTGGCTCAACCAATACTGGTACTAAGCAATTCTCGGTAATGGCTAGTATGCTCGCAATGTAAGTATTCGCAGGCACGATGATTTCATCGCCCTCTTTCAATTTTCCTAACTCTTTCCAAGCACGTAGCGTCAATATGAGCGCATCTAGACCATTGGCAACGCCAATACAGTGTTTTGTCCCACAATAAGCCGCAAATTCTTGCTCAAATGCCTTTACCTCTGATCCTTGGATATACCAACCTGAATCAATAACATGCGTTGCCGCCTCTACCAGTTCATCACGATATTGAGCATTAATGCTTTTTAAATCTAAAAATGGGATCAATTTAAATACCTTTTGTATTTCTGCTTAACGGTTAAATAATCGTCAATTTTGTAAATAAAATAATAATTCAATTCATCTTCACGGGTCACTTTAGCACCAAAGCGTTGATGAAAGGCAATCACTCTGTCATTGCCTTTTCTTAAATCACAATACGCTTGTTTATAGCTTAATTCCCCAAACCAAAACTCATACGCCAGAGGTGCGGATTCAATGGCTGTCGTTTTCAGTGCATCGTCTTTTATGAGCCAGCTCTCCCAGAAAAATGAGTCTGGCTGTAAATCATATACTCGAACTAGACCAAGTTTTTCAGATAATTTACTTTCAATGACAAAATAATACTCCAGTCCTTTTCGTTCTTTTTCTTGGTATTTTTCTAACCAATCACGCTGTTTATCAAGGTCATCTTCTACAGGACTAAAATATTTAGTTTTGTGCTGTTGTAACCTTAAGCCGATTATAAACTCTGCATCCGCTACACGTGCGGCTCTTAGGTTTATATTTTTTCCTTGAATAAGTTTCATGCCGTATTCCATAAAGGGTAGACATAAAACGTATCGTCATTTATCGCTGTTCTGTTAGTAGATTATTGACCATGGCATAGCTCCTGTAACAGCTAGGACAATTAAATTTTTGTAATTTAGTACCACATTGACATACCCAGCCATGTTGTTTTGCTGGGTTGCCATACACCAACGCATAATCTGGTATGTCTTTGGTAACAACGCTACCTGCTCCCACTAAGGCATACGCACCAATTTTTGTACCACCTACAACGGTTGCATTCGCACCAATTGAAGCATGATGCTCTATCACTGTTTTTAAAAACGCGATTGGTCGTTGTTTTGATCTTGGTGTGATGTCATTGGTAAAAGTCACATTGGGGCCAATAAAGACATTATCAGCAATACGCAAACCGTCCCAAATTTGCACCCCTGATTTAACAGTGACATTATTACCAATCACTACGTCATTTTCGATGAGTGTTAAAGCGTTAACATTACAGTTCATACCGATTTTGGAACCTTTTAAAACCACGCAAAACTGCCAAATAGTCGTGCCTTCACCAATCTGCTCGCTTTGCACATCTGCTAATGGATGTACTTTATATTTCATTATGTGTGGCCTTTAAAAATTCTTGATAATCAACAATGTAATCATTGACATTATAAAAATCATCGGCAAACACCAATAACACACAATCCTCTGAAAAATCATGCATCGTCCCCCAAACCAATTCAGCCTGGAACAAGCCTAAATTGGGCGTATCTAAATCGTAAGTTGTCGTCGTTTTACCATCGTCTAACGTAACTTTACAGCTACCATTTACAGCGATTAAGTATTGCTTTGTTTTGTAATGCGAATGATCGCCTCGCGGCACGCCCACCTGAGTTCCATAGATATAAAAAACACGCTTTATTTCAAAGGGCACCTCTTTATTAGATTCAATTGCAACCAATTTTCCGCGGCGATCACCTAAAACTTTATGTTCATTTAAATTCATGAGGCATTCTCTATCAAATCTACTAAGTATTCCCCATAACTGTTTTTAAGCAAGGGCTTAGCTAATTGCACTAACTCTTCTTTTTTTAACCAACCTTGATTAAAAGCAATTTCTTCTAAGCAAGCTATCTTATAACCTTGGCGCTTTTCAATTGTTTCAACAAATTGTGCCGCTTCTAATAAACTTTCATGCGTGCCAGTATCTAACCAAGCAAAGCCGCGACCTAACATTTCCACATTTAGTTTATTTTGTTTCAGATACATTTCATTGAGACAGGTGATTTCAAGTTCGCCACGTATGGACGGCTTTACCTGCTTTGCCATATTGACAACGGAATTATCGTAAAAATACAAGCCTGTGACCGCAAAGTGTGATTTAGGTTTAGCAGGCTTTTCTTCTATTGAAATGGCTTTTTGGTTTTTATTGAATTCGACCACACCAAAACGCTCCGGATCTTTTACTTCGTAACCAAATACAGTAGCACCTTCACCATTTTGCGCATTACTCACTGCTTGTTTAAGCTTGGGTGTAAAACCCTGACCATAAAAAATATTATCGCCAAGCACTAAACATACGTCATCATCACCTATAAAATTTTCGCCGAGTATAAATGCCTGAGCTAGTCCATCTGGGCTAGGCTGTATAACATAGCTTAGTTTGATACCAAATTTAGACCCATCGCCCAAAAGACGCTGAAAGCTGCTCTGGTCTTCTGGCGTTGTAATAATGAGAATTTCTCGAATACCAGCCAACATCAACACTGAAAGCGGATAATAAACCATGGGTTTGTCATAAACAGGCAACAACTGTTTAGAGACACCAATAGTAATCGGATATAGCCGAGTTCCAGACCCACCAGCAAGAATGATACCTTTCATTGTTTATATTCCTTTTTCAATGTTCCTAATCTTTCCCTCTGGTAAGAACCGTCTTGTACGTTATGACACCAGTCTTGATTTGCTAAGTACCATTTAATCGTTTTACGTAAGCCGGTTTCAAAGGTTTCTTCTGGCACCCAGTTAAGCTTCTGGCTTATTTTGCTTGCATCGATTGCATAACGTCTATCATGACCTGGCCTATCAGAAACAAAAGTAATCTGTTCCGCATATTTAGTATTTTTTGGTCTTAATTCATCTAAGATACTGCAAATCACTTGCACCACTTCAATATTTTGCTTTTCGTTATGACCGCCAATATTGTAGGTTTCACCCACTTCACCTTCGGTAATAACTTTATACAAAGCACGAGCATGATCCCCTACATACAGCCAATCGCGGATCTGATCGCCTTTACCATAAATCGGTAATGCTTTACCTTCTAAGGCATTTAAGATCACTAATGGAATCAATTTTTCAGGAAAATGATACGGCCCATAGTTGTTAGAGCAGTTTGTAATCATTGTCGGAAAACCATAGGTACGTAGCCATGCTCGCACTAAATGATCACTAGACGCTTTACTGGCTGAATAAGGGCTACTTGGTGCATAAGACGTTTGTTCGGTAAACAAAGGTAACTTTTCGCTTGAGAGTTGATTCGTTTGTTCATCGGGATGAGGTAAATCGCCGTATACTTCGTCTGTAGATATATGATGAAATCGAAATGCTTTTTTAGCTTTAGTAGGGAGTGAATTCCAGTACTCACGAGCAGCTTCTAATAAAGTATAAGTGCCAACAATGTTGGTTTGAATGAATTCGGCTGGGCCCGTGATGGAACGATCCACATGACTCTCGGCAGCTAAATGCATCACGACATCAGGTGTATGTATTGAAAAAACTCGATTTAATTCATTTTGATCACAAATATCAACACACTCAAATGCATAACGCTCACCATTTTCAACCATAGCTAAGGACTGTAAGTTTCCCGCATAAGTCAATTTATCAAGATTAATTACGCTGTCTTGCGTGTTTTGAATAATATGGCGAATAACTGCTGAACCGATAAAACCCGCACCGCCAGTGACTAATATTTTCATATTGTTGATACCAATATTTGTGTTAATTAAGTTATCTTTTACGTTTTTCTAACTTCAACTCTAAGCAGCTCTATTTCTTTTTCAAGCGCTTCGTGTTCTTTCAACTTCCTCTGAAGAAAACGCTGCGTAAGAAAAATTTTTTCTTCTATTCCCTTTGGGGTAAGTAAATACAAATAGCCCACCTTGTTAGTGTTGTTTTTAAAGTTATCTGCTTTCACCAAACCCTTTTCGATTAGGGCTTTTAGACAAAAATTAGCTTTTCCTAGACTAATTTCTAATCGCCTTGCTAACTCACGCTGGCTTATGTCTGGGTCTTGTTGGAGCTCTTTTAAAATTTTGTATCGGTATTCGTCGGTTAACATTTCCATACCTTAGGAGTGATGCGCCAAAACAAGAAAAAGCAGATATGGAAAGGGACGGTATTTAAATGTGAGTCTACGCTTTCCATGCTTTACCTCGTGTTATGTTAGCACTGTGTTTATAACACAGTGCTATTAACCCCATCCTAGCCTTCCCCTTGAAGTAAGAGAGAAAAACTAAACCGGATCATGACATGTTCAATTGATGAACAATGATAAATAGTTCAGGCAATTATGTAAATAGTGTGAACTTAAATAAAGCGTAAAAACTTCAGGAGTGGTTACTATTAACGATAAGCACTGACTGGGTCATTTAAGGTTAACATGGGCAGGAAAAATTTCGGAATAAATTCCGACCTAGCAAGCGATGGTTGTTGTTAAGTAGCTTTGTGGGTAAGGTTATTTTTTATCTATTACATAAGGATTTGTATGTTATCCATTAAACACCACGGCGCTGTGCAAGGCGTTACTGGCTCTTGTCATGAATTATTTGTTGATTCTCGCCAGTCTGTTTTGATCGATTGCGGTTTATTTCAGGGCGCTGAAACGTCGGGTTCTGGAGCGGATTCCAATCGGTTAGAAATCGAATTCGATTTGTCCGCTGTTCAAGCGTTGGTTATTACCCATGTTCATATTGACCATGTCGGGCGCTTACCCTATTTGTTAGCCGCAGGGTTTAAAGGGCCAATTTATTGCTCGAAGCCAAGCGCGGAGTTGCTTCCTCTGGTCATCGAAGATGCACTAAAAGTGGGTGTCACCCGCAATGCTAGTATCATAAAAGCTTGCTTGGATCGATTGGCGAGCCAGTTGGTTCCGTTGGAGTATTTACAGTGGATGGACATTCCGCTTTCCAATGACGGAAAAAATAACGAATCCAGTGTACAGGTACGGTTGTCACGCGCGGGGCATATTTTAGGTTCAGCGTATGTGACGTTTCGGGTGGTGAATGCTGACATTTGTCAACCTAAAGGCGCCACCTACAAAAAATTTCATGATGTGGTATTTTCTGGGGATTTGGGTGCACCTCATTCGCCCTTACTACCCGCGCCGAAATCGCCTTATCGGGCGGATCAGTTAGTGATCGAAAGCACTTACGGTGATCGCAACCATGAAAACCGCGCTACGCGGCGTAAACATCTCCAGCACAGTCTAGAGCATGCTTTAAGCAATTCTGGCACGGTATTAATTCCTGCTTTTAGTATTGGCCGTACGCAGGAATTATTGTACGAGCTAGAACACATAATTCATCAAAATAAACAAAAGGTCGTAAGCAAGACTCGTTCTGGTGTTACGTTAAACTGGGAAGACATCGATATTATTATCGACTCACCTCTCGCCAGCCGCTTTACTCGTGTGTATCAATCCCTTGAGCACTATTGGGATAAAGAAGCCAAACGCCGCATCATTGCAGGGCGACACCCATTAAACTTCGAACAAATGACCACCATAGACGATCATGCCACCCACCTTCAGACCGTGTCATATTTGCAGCGACAAACGCGTCCCGCCATTGTTATAGCAGCATCTGGTATGTGTGCCGGAGGGCGTATTGTAAATTACTTAAAAGCCTTATTAGGGGATGAACGCAACGACGTATTGTTTGTGGGCTATCAAGCGGCCGGAACACCAGGACGGGATATATTACGATTTCATGATAAGCCCAATGGCTATGTGATGTTCGATGGCGAACGTTATCCCATTAAAGCCAAAGTGCAACAAATAAGCGGTTATTCAGCCCATGCAGGACAACGAGATTTATTGAATTTTATTAAACGCATGCGTGTAAAACCAGGGAAAATACATTTGGTACACGGCGATGATGGCGCAAAACAAACGTTGAAAGGATTAATTGAAATAGCACATCCAGAATGTGAAGTGGTGATTCCGTAATTTGGGTTAATTGACGACCATTGCCGGATTACGTTTCATCTTTTGCCTCAACCTCATTGCCGGATTACGCCTCGTTCCTCGTCTCATCCGGCCTACGAATGATGCGTGTTCGTTGTATTGATTTGGTATGACGGTTTTTTTGTAGACCGGATGAGAAAGGTACGACAGTGATCCGGCATTGGGATTAGTGGTTACCGACATTACCAACCATCATGAGTTTTGTAGGCCGGATGAGGAAGGTACGACCGTAATCCGGCATTGGGATTAGTGGTTACCGACATTATCAACCATCATGATTTTTGTAGATACCATCTCTCCCAACTACTCGCAACTTAATTTTTAAGCTGT